>Ga0206946_1119_pt1 | contig 22188 bp, 14 predicted proteins | sample Alteio_BWOrgHeat_2_FD_152965 | JGI IMG/M metagenome (GOLD analysis project Ga0206946, IMG submission 152965) | Enriched cells from forest soil in Barre Woods Harvard Forest LTER site, Petersham, Massachusetts, United States -... | ecosystem: Environmental > Terrestrial > Soil > Temperate forest > O... | reverse complement strand
TGGCGGGTTTGCCCCAAGGCTCAGTCTGGTAGAGGAATTCGATTTCGTCGGTAACAGTCGTCGCGCCACGCCTAGCGGTAACGCGGAGATGGTTGTTGCCCGCTGCGAAAGAAGTCATCCAGCGAAGGCCTGCTGCTGGGAAGTCCTGGCTGTTGCGGTGGCGGACGCCGGCTGATTTGCCGTTGACGAAGAGCTCGGCGGTCTCGCAGTTGGAGTAGACCTTGACCATCTTCTGCTCGTCGGATTGGCCCCAGCGGATGGGCCATGTGTGTCCGTAGATGTGTACCATTGGAGTGTCGGTCCAGTAGGACTGGAAGACGTAGTAGGCCTCTTTCTTCTCCATGTCGCGGGTGACGAGGCCCTTCTGGTTGATGCGGGGTACGGGGTTTTCGACGCGCAGGGGAGTGGTGAAGTCCTTGAAGATCCACTGGGCAGAGCCGGTGAACCAGGGGAGGGTCTCCTGGACCTTGAGGTGCCAGTCGAAAAGGTTGCAGGCGTAGGTCTCGGACCAGTCGCCGTCGCGGGAGACACGGGCTTCGCCGCCGGTGTTGAGGTAGGCGAGGCCGCGCTCGTCGGTGCCGTGGCCGGTGGCGATGCTGGCGAGAACTTTGTCGGGGTTCTCGGAGTGGCGGCCTGCGTGGCTGTCGGCGCCCCATTCGGCGTGGAAAAGGTGATTGACGCGCTCGCGCTGGGTTTCGAGGGACTTTTGGTACTCGGAGAAGGTGCCGCTGTACCAGCCTGCCCAGATGGAGGGCGAGTAGACGTCGGGGATGTCGCGGGCAAAGTCGAGGCGGCGAATGGTGGTGAAGCGCGAGGGGTCGAGCTGGTGGGAGAGGTCGCGAAGCTCGGTGAGGAAGGCGCGGATCTCCTGCTGGTTGATCTCGGGATATTCGGTGGGCCAGTCGTTCTCGTTGCCGAGGCCCCAGAGGAGGACGCTGGGGTGATTGTGGTGCTGGGCGATCATGTTACGGAGCATGCGACGCGCCATCTCCTTGAAGACGTCGTTGCCTATGCCTCCGCGGCACCAGGGAATCTCTTCCCAGACGAGGATGCCGAGGCGGTCGCAGTGCTGGAGGACGCGGCGGGATTGCTGATAGTGGGCGAGGCGGATGAAGTTCACGCCCATGTCCTTGATGAGCTTCATCTCCTGGTCGATGAGGTCGTCGGGCATGGCGGCTGCGTAGCCTGCGTGATCTTCGTGGCGGTGGGTTCCGCGGAGGAGGAGCCGCTCGCCGTTGAGCTTGAAGGGGCCGTGATCGACCCACTCGGTGTGGCGGACACCGAAGGTTTCTTGCGCGACATACTCGCCGTTGGGGCTGGTGAGGGTGATGCGGCACTGGTAGAGATGAGGGGAAGACGGGCTCCAGAGGTCGGGTGTCGCTATGCGGAAGGTGGCGATCTCGGTGGCGGCAGTCCACAGCTTCATGGTGTGTTTGGAGGTATGGACCGATGCGCCCTTCTGGTTGAGGACTTCGACGGCGACATCGAGGGGCCCGCTAACGCCTGTGGGGTTGTAGAGCGTGGCGACGATGGAGACCTCGGCCGGGGACTTCGGGGAGGCAAGCTTTGTCTTCACGTGCACGGTCTCGAAGGAGACGGCCGGGATGTAGACGAGGTTGACGTGACGGTACATGCCACCGTAGAGGGTGAAGTCGCTGAGATCGGAGGGGATGCGATCGAGGTCGCGAGAGTTATCGCAGAGGAGTGCGATGGGAACGCCTGTTGCGGGCTTCTTTGATTTGGACCTGGAGGCAGGATTCGCGGCTGGCGAGGTGTTATTGAGAAACGGAGGAAGAAGGTCGGTGATGTCGAAGACAAACTCGTCGTAGCCGCCGACGTGCTTTCCTGCGAATGCTTCGCCGACGTAAGCGGTCGTGGCCTGACCGGCGCCCTCAAAGTGGAGAAGGGTACGGCCACCCTTGTATGGGTTCGTTATGGGGACATGGGCGCGGTACCAACCGTTGCCGCGATAGTAGGGGACATCGGGGTCGCAGCCGTCGTACGCGTTGAAGCAATGAGGCATGGACACGGGTTGCCATGAGGCGACCTCTTCGCTGTGCCAGGCCTCCCATGGGCCGCCGAGTGATCCTTGCAGGTACTCCCAGCCTGTTGCAAGACGTGTCGCTATGGGGCCGTTCGCTGAGTCCTGGGCAAGTGTTGCGATGGAAGCACGGAGCGACGTGCCGGGAAGCAAGGAGGCCGCGGCCACAGCCGAGCTTGTCTTCAGGAATTGCCTGCGGGAGTACATGGGGTAATGCTCCTGACTAATTGGGAAAAATTGAAAATACGCGGATGCCAGAAGTCCGCTTGTCGCCATATAATTCACAGCGTCTACAAAATGCCGGCTTCAAGTGGTATAAAGACTCGTCGCAAGTGATGTCAAGAGAGTGGGATCGAAACGCCGTTCTCATGTTTGAATGAATCGTTCTATTAGCAAAAGTTGCATTGTGCCACTGCCGCTTCAACTTTAGTGGTTCCAAGCTGGGAAGCCAAAGATAATGTCCATACCGCCGACACAAACATTTTCGTTCACGAGAAAGCAGAGCGCGTCCAACAAGACGCCGCGGCAGATCAATCGGAATCTGGTGTTCAATCTTATCCGTACTCGCCAGCCGATCTCGCGAGCCGATCTTGCGCGCGTGTCCGGGCTACAACGCAGTACGATTTCGTTGATCGTTGAAGACCTAATCGAGGACAAGTGGATTCTTGAGGGATCGACAGGACGACTGCCACGAGGGCGTCGGCCTACCTTTCTGGAACTCAACCATCAGCGTGCAGTGATCGCAGTGGACATTCATCCTTCGCAAACGACGGTTGCGGTGACGGATCTGGGTGGCCGGATCGTGGCGCAGAATGTGGTTGTATTGCCCGCTGATCCTGCTAAGGCGATTCAGCCGATGATTACGGCGATCCGCAAACTGATCTCGGATCATAGCGAGAAGTCGTTCGATGGAATTGGTATCAGCCTTCCGGGCCGAACGGATCCTCTGCTGGAGAAGCTTATCTTTGCGCCGAATCTGAAGTGGCCGGTATTGAGCCTGAAGTCTCGAATTCAACGTGCGACCGGGTTACGTGTGGAAATGGATAACGTGGCCAATGCCTGTGCTCTCTCGGAAGTGTGGTTTGGCGACAGCGATGGCGTTCATGACCTTGTGGTTGTCAATGTGTCGGAAGGTATTGGGACAGGGATCTTCTCGAACGGCCGGTTGTTGCGTGGCGCCAACGGCATGGCCGGTGAGTTTGGTCACGTTGAGATGGAGCACGATGGATATCCTTGCGGTTGCGGCAGTCGGGGATGTTGGGAGACGCTCGCGTCGAATCGTGCCGGCCTCCGTTATTACAAAGAGCTCAACGGCGGTTCCGTCCCGCAAAGCTTTGCCGCGTTAGTGAAGATGGCGCAAGCGGACGACGCCAATGCGATCAAGGCACTGGAGAAGATGTCTTGTTTTCTTGGCCGCGGACTGCGCATGATTGCATCGGCTCTGGCACCCAGCGAGATCATCATCGTGGGAGATATTACCGCTGCATGGCACGTGTTCGGCCCGAAGGTTGAAGCCGAATTTAAACGGAACTCACTCTCAAAGGCGCCGAAGCTCAGGCCGTCTTTTGAGGGCAACACGGCTCGCTTACGCAGTGCGGTTGCGCTGGTGATGAACGAAGGCCCGGTCTAAACAACAAAAGGAAAAATCGATTATGTTCTTTGCTGTAAATGTGTTTAAGACATTCGGTACCGAGACCGAATGCAGGTATCGCCGCTCAAATCTGACTGGCGCTCTTGTGCTTGGTACTTTTCTTGGAACCGCATGCCTTTCTTCAACGGCACAAACTGCTCCCGCTGCGCAGCCGACGGGGAAGGTTGTACCGGTTGACGGCTACGCCGCTGGTGATCAGCCTGACAATCCCGGACCGTTTGCGACCGACCTCTCTCCAGAGATCAAGTCCAAGGCCGTTACTGCGGCGATGAAGAAGGTTGCGGACTGGCAAGTGGCATATGCCGAGCCGAAGTTCAATAAACAGTGGACGTTTGCAGCACTGTATGACGGCTTGCTTGCTGCCTCGAAGACTACGGGAGATCCGAAGTATCGCGATGCCGTGCTGCATCTGGCGGAACGGTCGGATTGGACGTTGCTTGATAATCGCTTTCCGCATGCGGATGACCAGGCTCTTGGCAAGGCCTACATGGAACTGTATCTCGACGATCCCAAGAGTGATCGCAAGCCCGTTCGTATGGCGCATACGAAGGAGGTCATGGACCGGCTGGTTGTTCGGCCGGACGACCCGAATAAGCTGCTGTGGTGGTGGTGCGATGCGCTCTATATGGCGCCGCCTGTGCTTTCGCGCATGTATGTAGCGACCGGGGACAAGAAGTATCTGGACTATATGGATCGCCAGTGGTGGCTTACTTCGGATCTGCTGTTTGACAAGGAAGAGCACCTCTACTTCCGCGACAGCCGCTATCTCACGCAGAAGCAGGCGAATGGACAGAAGCTGTTCTGGTCACGCGGTAATGGCTGGGTTCTGGGCGGGCTGGTGAAGGTGCTCCAGGTAATGCCGAAGGAATATCCGGGCCGGCCGAAGTATGTTGAACAGTATAAGCAGATGGCTGCGAGAGTGGCTGCGATTCAGGGCAAGGATGGTCTCTGGCGTTCGGGTTTGCTCGATCCGGATGCGTATGAGCTGCCAGAGATCTCGGGCTCGGCCTTTTTCACGTATGCGATTGCTTATGGGATCAACGAGAACATCCTCGACCGCAAGACCTATCTGCCGGTGGTGGAGAAGTCGTGGAAGGGTATGCTCAGCCACATCTACGCCGATGGACGGCTGGGTTCGATTCAGCCGATTGATGGACAGCCGGGTAAGTTCAAGCCATCTTCAAGCTATGTCTTCGGTGTCGGCGGGTTTCTACTTGCTGGCTCGGAGATGAATCGGCTGGCCGGCAAGCACTAGGCCTCCGCAAGTCGTTTGCAGGACAGGAAAGAGCCGCTGCTTTCGTTCTTCGAATGGAGCGAGGGCAGCGGCTCTTCTGTGTTGCTAGGCTCTGGATGGGGTTCGTGATTTCTCCACCCAGAGAAGCGGCTGACGGATGGGGAAGTTTCGGATGACCTCTGGTACGACGGGGTCGGGGTTCAGCGTCTTCCAGAGCGCGATGTAGTTTGGTTGCGTATACGCGATGCCGGCGAAGAGCAGCGCCGGGTTACGAACAGGGAAGTCTTCGAAGTGCTCGACGTCGTGCGCGAAAGGCCATGCGCTACGATCCTTGATGAAGGGGTACATGAACTCCATCATTTTGCTCAGGCCACGGCCGTCGGAAGTCGAGAAGCCCCAGAGGATGTCTTTTTCGGTGGACAGGCTTTGAGCGAGGCCGCATAACACGTCCATGTTGAATAGAGAGTAGCTGTAAGGTTTGGTTCGCGCCAACTCCAGTGGGAGGCTGCCGTCTGGCGCTATTTGGTGCGGGACGAGAGTATTGCGGAAGCGGTCACGGCACCACGCCATTACTGCGTCATTGCCGGTGAAGCGGGCGAACTCGCCGGCCTGTAAGACCCAGCAGCTGCCGTGGTTGTTGTCGGCGTCGCGCTCCTCTTGTCCGTTCTTTGAGGTGCGCATCCATTCGAGATATTGGGCGAACCAGCTTCGAACTTCTGCAGAACCGGTGAGAGCGCTGGCTTCGGTCAGCAATGTCGCGGAACGGGCAACCTCGACCAGATGCAGCGTGTCGATGATGCCGATGCCGCGTCCTTTGTTGACACCGAAGATTGCCTGAGCATGCTCCAAGTCAGGGTTCATTCTGGTTGCCGCATCGACAAACCAGGCGCGAAGATGCTTGCCCGCGTGGTCAGCATACTTCTTCTGCCTGGTCAGCAGCCATGCGGCTGTGAGCGCAGGTACGATCAGGCTGAGCCGTACCATGGCCTCGCGATGCGCGTTGAAGTTGGCGGGGTTGGAGAAGCCATCGCGGCGAATGTACGGGCCGCCGGGATTTTTTGGATCGGGCCACCAGTAGTCGCCTTCTGAGTAGAAGTCGTGCGGGCCGCCGGGGCTTCGATCGCATTTGGCAGCCGTCACGGTGATGGGCTGTGCGGAGAGGTATTTGTCTGCTGCGGTAAAAATACGAGCGCGGTCGGTCACGGCGACCAGACCGAAATGGGAGCCGTCGAGTGGCTCTGCTGCCCAGGCAGGCAGGAAGGCGAGGCTGGTCGCAGCGGCCCCGGCAAACGTACAAAACTTCCGTCGGGTTAAAGCTTTCATTCTCTGGAATTACCTTTCGCTGGTGGAAGATGTCGGGTTTGCAGCAGGTGCCGATCGCCACTCCGTCGAATGATAACGGCTCCTACGTAAAAGCACATCCCATGACTTATAAGGTAAAGAATTTACGGGACTTTCATGTCGTACCTTGACGAAATGAATGACCATTCAGTATGCTTCACCGGGTTCGGGAATATTCTCTATCGGAGCTTGCCTGATGCCGTCTAGCACTACCGCTGCAACGAAACAGATTCGCAAAGTCGCTGTTCTTGGCGCGGGAACCATGGGGTCGCGTATCGCTGCGCACATCGCGAATGCCGGCCTGCCAGTGGTGCTGCTCGACATCATTCCTCCGGGAACTGCGGCGGACGCACCGAAGGCAGAGCGGAACAAATTTATACTGGGTGCACTTGATGGACTGAAGAAGTCGAAGCCTGCGGCCTTCTACATTCCTGAGAGTGTACGTTTGATCACGATTGGGAACTTCGACGATGATCTTGCGCTGATTGCAAACTGCGACTGGGTTATTGAGGTGGTCGCGGAAAATCTTGAGATCAAGCATGCGTTGCTGCAGAAGGTGGAGCAGCATCTTGGCGCTGGCTCAATTCTGACGACCAACACGAGCGGTCTGCCTATCGCGGACATTGCAACTGGGTTGAAGCCGGAGATGCGCGCGCGTTTTTTCGGGACGCACTTTTTCAATCCGCCTCGGTACATGCGACTGCTCGAGATTATTCCTACGCGCGAGACGGATTCTGAGGCTACGGGTACGATTGCGCACTTCTGCGACCAGCGGTTAGGTAAGACGATCGTTCGTTCACGCGATACACCTAACTTCATCGCGAATCGCATCGGCACGTTCAGTATGGGCAATGCGATGCGGCTGATGCAGGAACAGGTGCTGACGATTGAAGAGGTTGATGCGCTGACAGGATCGGCGTTGGGATGGCCGAAGACCGGGACCTTCCGCTTAGGTGACATGGTAGGGATCGACGTGCTGGCACATGTTGCCAGAAATTTTTCCGCACAGGCTGCGAGGATCAACGATGAGCGCGCAGAGGTAGTGTTGGCTCCGTTTATCGGCAAGATGATTGAGCAGAAGTGGCTGGGCGATAAGTCCGGACAGGGCTTCTACAAGAAGGCTGGAAAGGATGCGGAGGGACGCGATTTAAGGCTTGTTCTCGATTGGCAGACGCTTGACTACAATCCGGCGACGCGACCGAAGTTTCCTGCGATCGAGATGGCGAAGAACGTGGAGTCAACTGATGCACGAGTGGCGCAGTTGCTGCATGCTGATTTTCGCACGGACAGGGCGGCGCGGTTTTATTGGCCGCTTCTGACAGAGTTGTTCACGTATGCGGCTAATCGTGTGTCGAATACGGGGGATGAACCGGCGGACAATATTGTTGAGATCGACAAGGCCATGAAGACAGGCTTCAATTGGGAGCTTGGGCCGTTTGAGATGTTCGACGCCGCGGGCGTGCGGCCAACAGTGGAGAAGATGCGGGCGGGGGGCGCTCCGATCGCGGCTCATGTGGAGAAGCTGCTGGCATGGGCGGACGAGCATGGTGAGCCGAATCCCACCTGGTACAAGGATGATGCGAGTGTGGCCAGTGGACGGCTTTATTTCGATCCTTTTACGGACGAGTACAAGCCGGTCGTAGTGCCGGCGGGAGTTACTTCGCTAAGCGTGATTAAGAAGGCGAAGGGCGTGGTGAAGAAGAATCCGGGCGCGTCGGTTGTGGATCTGGGTGACGGCGTGGCGGCAATTGAACTGCATTCGAAGATGAATGCGCTGGGCGAGGATATTGTCTCGTTGATTACGCAGACATTGAAGCCTTCGAGCCAGCAGGTTGCGGATTTCGAGGCTTTTGTCATCACGGGGGATTCAACGAATTTTTCTGTTGGCGCGAATCTGATGCAGCTGCTCCTTGGGATTCAGGAGGAGGAGTGGGACGAGGTTGAACTGGCGGTGAAAGCCTTCCAGAATATGACGCAGACGATCAAGTTCTGTCCCAGGCCGGTTGTCGTTGCACCTTATGGAATGTGTCTGGGAGGAGGCGTGGAGATCTCGCTTCATGCTGCAGCGCGTCAGCCTCACGCGGAGCTGTATATGGGTTTGGTCGAGGCTGGGGTTGGGTTGATCCCAGGCGGCGGCGGTTGTAAAGAGATGCTGCTTCGTTCGATTGAGGCAGGGTCAAGCATTCGTCCGGACGCGCGTGGTGAAGGCGTTGAGATATTTGAAGCGCTGAAGAAGAGCTTCGAGACAATTGCGAAGGCTACGGTTTCGACATCGGCAGCGGAGGCTCGCGGGCTGGGATTCTTGAGGGCTTCCGACAACATTACAGTGAATCGTGATCGACTGCTTACCGATGCGAAGCTACGTGCTCGAGCGCTGGCGGACGGCGGATACACGGCGCCGGTTGCTCGAACGGATATTCCGGCGCCGGGTGAGTCTGTGCTGGCTACGCTGAAGCTCGCGGTGTGGACGATGCGCGAGGGGCAGTACATCTCTGACCACGACTTGAAGGTAGCGAATTGGGTTGCGTATGCGCTTGCGGGCGGCAAGGTGATGCCGGGAACGCTGGTGAGTGAACAGTATCTGCTGGATCTGGAGCGCGAGGCGTTTCTTTCGTTATGCGGCGAGAAGAAGACTCAGGAGCGCATTGCGTTTACGCTGAAGAGCGGAAAGCCGCTCAGGAATTAGGAGCATTGCCATGAAAGACGTCATCATTGCATCTGCTGTTCGGACCGCTGTAGGCAAGGCTCCGCGTGGAACGCTGCGCACGACGCGGCCTGACGATCTCGCTGCGTTCGCTATCAACGGCGCGCTGTGCCGAGTTCCGCAGCTCGATAAGTCTGAGATTGAGGATGTGATTATTGGCTGTGCGATGCCGGAGGCCGAACAGGGAATGAATGTCGCTCGTGTGGCGAGCTTTCGCGCAGGACTCCCGGTTACGGTCTCTGCGATGACGATCAACCGCTACTGCGCTTCGGGGTTGCAGTCGATTGCGCTTGCGGCAGATCGGATTCGCGGCGGGTCGGCGGAAGTGATCGTTGCCGGGGGGACGGAGAGCATGTCGTATTTGCCGTTTGGCGGTAACAAGATCTCGGTAAATCCTTGGTTGGTGGATAACTATCCGGGATCGTATATGTCGATGGGGCTGACGGCGGAACGGGTGGCGGCCCACTACGGAATTTCGCGTGAGGCGATGGATCAGTTCTCGTACGAGAGCCACCAGAAGGCGCTGGCCGCGATAGCTGAGGGAAAGTTTGTGGATGAGATCGTTCCTGTTTCCGTAATGACGACGACGGCGAATGGGAGCGGCAAGGCTAAGGCGGTGGAGTCGAGCTTCAAGCAGGACGAAGGTCCGCGTGCAGACACGTCGCTTGAGGCGCTGGCCAAACTGAAGCCGGTCTTCCATGCGAAAGGGACGGTAACTGCCGGGAACTCATCGCAGACGTCGGATGGGGCCGCGGCTGCTGTAGTGATGTCGGCTGAGCGTGCGGCGCAGTTAGGGATTACGCCGATGGCCAAATTCATTGCCTTTGCGTATGCGGGGTGTGATCCGGAGGAGATGGGGATTGGGCCGATTCATGCCATTCCGAAGGCCCTGAAGATGGCTGGCCTGAGTCTGGATCAAATCGATGTGATCGAGTTGAATGAGGCTTTTGCTGCGCAGTCCCTGGCCGTCATTAAGGTGTTGGGCATTGATCCTTCGAAGTTAAATGTTAACGGCGGCGCGATAGCACTTGGACATCCGCTGGGATGTACCGGAGCCAAGCTGACGGCTACGCTGCTGCGGGAGATGCCTCGACGTAAGGCGAAGTATGGCATGGTGACGATGTGTGTGGGGGGGGGAATGGGGGCAGCTGGAATCTTTGAGGTTGTGAACTAACATGCAACTCCTAACGGGAATCGGAGCGCGAATCTACGAGATCTCGGTCTTTCTCGCTTTTGTTACCGGCCTGATGGCATTTGTTTCTATCCTCACTGCAGCTATGTTCGCAGGAGGAGCGACCACCCTGATCGGATGTATTTTCTTGCTTATTACTGGAACCTGGATGATCTGCAATCTCATTGCAATTGACTTCCTTTGGTTCCGAAAGCGCTTTCCTCTAAAGTTCGCGATCGTCCGTTCATCTCTCGTATCTCTCATCTGCGGGTACTGCCTCATTCTCTTAGCTTCTGGTCGGCAGGTAGACGATCCCACAGCGCCTTTTTCGGTGCGGGCGTGGGGGGCCATACCGTTTGTGTCAAATACTATTCACATGGTTCTCTCAATCCTTCGACATCAACAACTCCGCACGTTAGAGGTAATCCCATGTCCACAATGACAGCCCCCACACCTGCCGACAAGAAAATCATCCCTGGCGGAAGTTTCCTCATCTCCAACTCAACCCCCACCGACTGCTTCTTTCCCGAAGACTTCACGGAAGAGCATCGCCAGATCGCGCAGACGACAGCTGAGTTTGCCATGAACGAGATTGTGCCGGTCTCGGATCAGATTGAGGCTAAGGATTTTTCTGTGACTCGCCGATTGATCAAAGAAGCCAGCGAACTTGGGCTGACCTCGGTCGATATCCCCGAGGAATATGGTGGGCTGGAGATGGACAAAGTTACGTCTGCCATCATTGCAGACAACATCGCCAAGCAGGGAAGCTTCTCGGTTGCGTTTTCGGCGCATGTCGGTATTGGGACCCTACCCATCGTTTGGTACGGTACTGCCGAACAGAAGCAGAAGTATTTGCCCAAGCTGGCCAGCGGCGAGTTCATTGGAGCCTATGCCTTGTCGGAGTCTACGTCCGGCTCGGATGCGTTGAATGCACGCACGCGGGCGGTGCTGTCGGAAGATGGGACGACTTACACGCTCAATGGCGAGAAGATGTGGATTACGAATGCCGGCTTTGCGGATATCTTTACCATCTTTGCGAAGTGCGAAGTGAAGGAGGGCAAGGACGTTGGCAAGGAGCGGTTGACGGCGTTCCTGGTCGAGAAAGGTGCACCGGGCTTCACAGTGGGCAAGGAGGAGCATAAGCTGGGAATTCGTGGCAGTTCGACATGTCCGCTGATTTTGGCTGACTGCAAGATTCCTGTGTCGAATCTGCTTGGTGAGGTGGGCAAGGGGCATCACATTGCCTTCAACATCCTCAACGTTGGACGCTACAAGCTGGGTAATGCAGCGGTGGGCGGGGCGCGTATGGCGCTTGGGCGTGGGATCGGCTACGCGAAGGAGCGCAAAGCGTTCGGGAAGTCGATCTCTGAGTTTGGATTGATTCAGGAGAAGCTCGCTGATTGCGCAGTCGGTGTTTTCGTCGGTGAAGCGTTGAGCTATCGCACGGTTGGCATGATTGATGCCGCTTTGGCTGGTGTCGACAAGCACGATACGGCGGCGATACAGAAAGCAATTGAGGAATACGCGGTCGAATGTTCGATCGTGAAGGTGTGGGACTCGGAGATGCTGGATAAGGTTGTCGACGAGGTATTGCAAATTTACGCGGGCTACGGCTATGTGGAGGAATATCCGGCGGAGCGTGCGTATCGCGACTCCCGCATCAATCGTATCTTCGAGGGGACGAACGAGATCAACCGCATGATCATCACAGGCTGGCTGATGAAGTCGGCGATGAGTGGAAAGCTGGCTTTGATGCCGGCCATCAAGCAGTTGATGGACGAGGTGATGTCCGGGCCTTCGTCGAAGGAGGATCGTGAAGGGCCGCTGGCTGAAGAACTCAATCTGCTCTCGTCAGCAAAGAAGCTCGCGCTGTTTGCGGCTGGTTCCGCAACGCAGAAGTACATGCAGAAGCTGGCCGACGAGCAGGAGGTGATGGGAGCGATCGCCGATATGATCGTCGAGGTCTTTGCGATGGAGTCGGCAATCCTGCGCGCAGAGAAGATGACAGAGAAGTCCAGTGCCGAGATTCCTGTGGCTATGGCTCGCATCTATGCGGCTGTCGCAATGGAGAAGATTGAGCTGGCTGCGCGAAAAATTATTGCGGCGGTGGCTGAGGGCGATATGCTTCGAACACAACTCACGATTCTTCGGAGGCTGGCGAAGCATGATCCTGCTGATACGATTGCGCTGCGTCGCCAGGTGGCGCAGCATGTGATCAAAGCAGGGAAGTACGCCATCTGAACAGAACCGTCTCATAACAAGCCAGTCGCGCGAAATAGCACAAAAGGACCAGCCCAATAACCCCCTTGGATGGTCCTTTTCCATTGCCTTTTGGGTACCCTTTTGCAACGATCGAACGGATACCCTATGTTGATTTCGAAGCTCTTGCGTCACAGGCCCTGTTTTGGTTCGTTGTCCGTTCTGGCGATGTTCGTCTCGCTCGCTACGACGCTGCATGCGCAAAGGCTTACGCTGAATACCCGCACCTTCAGCGCTTCAACATCTGCAGTTGATGCAGGGGCGGTTCCTTCTTCGCAGCCTCTTAGCCTCACCGTGCGTCTTGCCCAGACTCCAGCTCGTAAGGCCGCATTGGACCAATTTCTCGTTGATCAGCTCACGCCTTCATCGCCGAACTATCACCACTGGCTGAACCCGCAGCAGTTCGCAGCAAGCTATGGTGCGACGGACGATCAACTGGCCGCTGCGACGATGTGGCTTCAGTCGGAGGGGTTTACTGTGCAGTCTGTATCGGCCGCGAAGACTCACCTGGTCGTCTCGGGCACTGCAGCTCAGGTACAGGGAACATTTGCTGTCGCTCTTCGACGCTATCAAACTGAGGGAGCTCAATACTTCGCCAACACCACACAGCCTTCGGTGCCGCTGGAGGTTTCGTCGATCATTGCAGGAGTAAAGGGGTTGGATAATATGCCTGCCTCGACTCCTTCTGTGGCGCCCAGGCTCCTCTCCGCTACTCAAAATGTGGCGCAGTCTACCAGCACCGGAACGGATGCGCTTGGAAGCGCCGCGGCGGCCATTGATGCGAATACCGCTCCAATCCTTACGTTGAGCACCGGAGAATGTTCGAGCGATCTAGCACAGGCCGACTACGATGCCTACCGCGAGCTCTTTCGGCAGGCCAGCGCCCAAGGGATCACGGTGGTTGCGACGAGCGGTTGCAAAAGTGGGACGGGTAGCTTTCCAGCCAGCCTCTCCGAGGTGACGGCGCTTGCGACGAGTGCTTTGACGGGTTCAACGGCCGCATCACTTGTCGACGTCGATCCACGTCCCTCGTGGCAGAGTGCGCCGGGGCTTCCGGATGACTCCACCCGGCAAGAGCCTGATCTGACGGCCACTTCGGTGGATGCGTTCGCACAGGCAATGACCACTATCGTTCAGCAAACCGGTACTCGGCAGGGCAATATCAACGCGATTCTCTACTCTCTGGCGACTACACCCGATCTGTATACACAGCCGGACAGTGCCCCTGCGGGAACGTGGGAGCCAGCGACGGGTCTAGGAACCGTTGATCTGCAGAAGTTGATCAAGGTCTTTCCACGCGCGACCGGGACAGCGACGACGACTACGCTGGCTTATAGCGGTGCTACTTCTATCGGTTATGGCACACAGGTCGTTTTGACGGCGAGTGTCTCGCCATCAGCATTCAATACGGCGAACCCTTCGGGCACTGTTACCTTCACGAGCACACCGCAAGGCATCATTGGTTCTGCCCCTTTGACCGGTGGCTCAGCTACTTTGACTCTTGGTTCGCTACCAGTTGGCTCGTACACAATTACGGCGAGCTACTCTGGCGACGGAAACTATACTGGCAGTACAAGCACCACTCCGGTTTCGATCACCGTCACCATTGTCAATGCGACGCTCACGGCTACGATCGCGCCTTCAGCGAATGTGCCATACGGAAGTACCGGCACAGTAACGGCGACGGTGGCGCTACCTAACTCCTCCGGTGCGCCAGCAGGGCCCGTTACAGCTACGATCGAGAGTGTGACGGGAGCCGTCTTCACTGCGACGCTCTCGCCCAATCCCGGCGGCAACACAGCGACTGCGAATATTGTTGTGAATGCGCCTCCTCCGAATTCGAAGGGGTACACGGTCGAGGTGAGTTGTCAGGGCAGCACTAACTTTCAGTGCCAGTCGCCGGTGGATCTCACCATGACGACAGTCCTGGGAAATACCCTGACCACGATGAACGTCAGTCCCTCCGCTCCACAGGCCGGGCAGCCTGTGACGCTGACGGCAATCATTAATAACTCCGGCAACGCCACTGGAACATATACCTTCTCGGGCAACGTTACCTTCTACGACAACGGTGTGCAGATTGCGACGGCCGCAGTGGCCACCAATCAGGCCACGACGAACAAGACCCTGGCGGGCAACATTCAACACAGCATTGTGGCGAAGTATAGCGGGGATGCCAACTGGAATTCCAGTACATCGGCTCCTCAGTCTGTCTCGCCGTCGCTTCTGCCGGCAACCATGACGCTGACATCGAATGTTTCTACAGCGCTGGCAGGCGTAAATATCGTGTTCACAGCAACGGTCTTCACCACTGTGACCAACACGGTTGGACCGACGGGCAACGTTACCTTCTACGATACGTACAACGGCTCCGCGGTTCAGCTTGGCAACCCTACGCCGCTTACCCCCAACGGACCAAATGAGTCGATCGCCCGGCTCTCGACGACGGGTCTGCTGGCAGGCGGGCACAGCGTCTATGCCGTTTACGGTGGCGATGCGAGCTTCGCCAATGCAACCTCTTCGCCGTTAGCCGTCACCATCACGGACTACAACGTGACAATGGTCCCGCAGACGATCACCCTCCATCCCGGCCAGACCGGACAGGTGGTGATGCTGCTTGGTCTGGTCGGCGGATTCAACGGGACGGTCAGCTTTGGATGCACACCGCCAGCCAGTGCCGAGATTACGTGCTCCTTCAACCCTGTAACTCTCAGCGGCGGGGGCAGCACAACCATGTCGATTATTACGACGGCCCCGACGACGACAGCTGCTACGACCTCAAAGCTGGCACATCGACTGGATGGGTGGAGCGTGGCTGCGGGCCCAATGCTCGCTGCGCTGCTCTTTTTTGCCGTGCCTGGACGTAGGCGACGACTCCCCACGATGCTTCTCGTGTTCCTCGCCCTTGGACTCAGCGCAAATGTCGGTTGCGGTACCGGCAAGAACTCTGATCCGCCAACCGTATCTGACCCGGGTACTCCCCTAGGCACCCAGATCTTTACCGTTACGACTGCTGGCAGCGATGGAACCAACAGCGTCCGTCACAACTATCAATATCAGATAACGATTCAGTAGGTTTTGACTGAAGCGGCTAAAGATAAAAGGCGATTCGGGCAGATATCTGCGACCAGCCGCACCCAGGCTGATGCATCGATTTAGCGGCTGTTGTGATTTTCATTCTACCGTAGCGGTCAGTTAGGGGCTCGGGCGCAACCTTTTCATCTACATGTGGTCTATAGCACATAGCCCGTTCTTATCGGGCCGGTGGTTGCTTGGAGACCAACGTGCTCGGAGTTCCAGATGATGCAACAGATTTAGTAAGGTAGATCTAATCATGTATAGCCGTTTGTGCTCTCGATTCGCCCCTTTGGCCCTCGCGCTCTTTGTTGTCTCCGTTCCTCCGACCCAAGCTGCGGTACAGAATCGTATCAATGCTCCGATCAGCGGCAGCAGTCGGGTCGCAGTGCAGCACACGATCCCCGCCCGTGCGCTTCGTGCGCAGGACCTCGGCTCGGCTCCGGCGGATCGGAAGCTGTAGTCGGTCACGCTGCACTTTAATATGACCGCCGCCCAGCAGGCCGACCTCAATCAGCTTCTCACCGACCTGCAGAACCCGAACTCCCCCAGCTATCACCAATGGCTCACGCCCGCGCAGTTCGGGGCTCGCTTCGGTCTTTCAAGCGCCGATCTCGGGAAGGTGACGACCTGGCTCACCAGCAAGGGCCTCACCGTTGTAAGTGTCGCGCCAAGCTCCAACTCGGTCTCGGTCAGCGGAACTGTCGCCCAGGTAGAGCAGGCCTTCGGCGTCAGCATTCACGCTATGTCCGAGAATGGCGAGCAACACATTGCAAACGTTAACGACCCCCAGCTCCCCTCGGCCATCGCCAATATTGTCACTGGCATTACCGGACTGAACGATTTCAAGCCCAGGTCACGCGCTCGCATTAGTACTCCCAAATACACCTCGTCCCAGACGGGCAGCCATTACATCGCTCCGGGCGACTTCTACACCATCTACGACGTCAACCAACTGATTTCCGGGAACTCGATCAATGGCTCAGGTATATCGATCGCAATCGTCGGGCAGACGGATATCAGCCTGACTGACGTCGCCGCCTTTCGTAGCGCATCCGGCCTCCCCGCCAATGCGCCGACGGTTGTACATGCTGCCGGTTATGTTGCCGGCACGGTCTCAGGTGATATTGATGAGTCGCAACTCGATGTCGAATGGTCCGGCGCGGTCGCTCCGAATGCCACGATTCTTTTTGTGACCGTAGGGGCGAGTCAGACTGCATCGGTCATTGATGCCCTCAACTACGCGATCTCCACTCCTTCGGTTGCGCAAGTAGCGTCTATTATCTCCATCAGCTACGGCAACTGCGAATCAGCATGGGGCCAGTCCGTACTCAACAGCATCAACCAGATGCTCCAGCAAGCCAACGCAGAGGGTATCACCGTCATAGGCCCGTCCGGCGACTCTGGTGCCACCGACTGCGACGCTGCTCCTCCCGCAGACTTCGGACTCGCTGTAGATTTCCCCGCCAGCTCGCCCTTTGCCACCTCTGCAGGGGGCGCCATGTTCAACGAGGGTAGCGCCACTGGAGCCACCTCCTACTGGAACTCCAACAGCAGCTCCTCGACCGCCAACGCCGGTTCTGCCCTATCCTACATTCCTGAGACTGTCTGGAACGAATCCAACTCCAGTGGCCTCGGTGCCGGTGGTGGTGGAGCAAGTGCCTACTTCAGCAAACCGGCGTGGCAGGTTGGCTCAGGCGTTCCCTCCGACTCATCCCGCGACGTTCCGGACGTCTCCTTTAACGCCGCTTCAGGCCACGACGGATATCTCTTCTGCTCACAGGGCTCCTGTACGAACGGCTTCCGAGATTCGACAGGCAGCCTCAACGTCGTCGGCGGAACCTCCGTCGCCTCTCCCACGCTGGCGGGTGTCTTCGCTCTTCTTGAGCAGCAGCTCGGGGGAGGAACTGCCAACCGCATCGGCAACGCCAACCCGATGATTTACGGACTGGCCAATAGCACCTACTACAATAGTGTCTTCCACGACATCACCTCCGGCAATAACAACAGCCCCTGCCAGCAGGGAACAACCAACTGTCCCAACGGCGGCACCATCGGCTATAACGCAGCCTCCGGCTACGACCTCGCAACCGGCTGGGGCTCGCTCGATGTCTACAATTTCGTCACAAAGTGGAAGCTCGCCACGCCAACCGGCACGGGTGTTACGACGGGCGCAGCCATTTCCAGTACCACCATCACAACGACGGGCGCTCTCTGCAGCAACTCTTCCGGCAGCGTCGCTATTACCATCGCCGTCGCCAATGCCAGCGGCAACGGTCTTCTTGCTGCACCTACCGGCACCGTCCAGATCCTTGTCGACAACGCCCCCATCAGTGGGACTAACACCGCAACACTTTCTGGGGGAAGCGCAACCTTCACGGTCAATACCTCTTCACTCTCCTCAGGCGGCCATACCATCAGCGCCGTCTACCTTGGTGACGGAAACTACGCTGCCTCGAAGGGCTCACTGCCCGTAGATATTGTCTCCAGCTCGCAGAAGGACTTTGCCCTCACTCCGTGCACGGCCTCCAGCTCTGCTACTTCCGGCAGCTCGGCTTCGGGGATCGCTTTCACCATCACACCAGCCAACGGCTTCACAGGCACGATCAACCTGACAGCGAGCGTCGACAGCACCATCTCTGCCGGCTACACCTTCAGTCCCGCGACTGTCACCATCAGCTCCGGTTCACCCGTCACCGCCAACTTTGTCCTTACCGCCGCCCAGAACTCGGGAAGCGGCACCCCTCTTATCGCACAAAACTCGCATCCGGCATCTCACACCGCGCCCTGGTATTTCGCTGGCTCTGGAGCCTCCTTAGCCTGCATAATGCTCCTCGCTCTGCCACGCCGCCGTCGCTGGGGCGCTCTGCTCGCCCTGGTTCTCTCCGTGGCGGCAATCTCAACGTCGGGCTGCGGGTCAAGCAGTTCAAGCAGCTCAAGCAACAGTGGGGGCACCACCACTACGACCAACGCGGCGCGCGGAACGTATACCGTCAACGTGACCGCGATCTCAGGAAGTCTGATTCACACCTCAACGGTTACCTTCACCGTGCAGTAATTCCTGCTAACTCCAAAAAGAAGGCCGCGACGTTTGCGCGGCCTTTTCTTTTTGAGATGAATGTCTAGCTCCTCTGCGGCACCTTTTCCGACGATCCTTCTGCCACGCGCATCAGAAACTCCTGTGCACTGAAGGCGGCCCCGACCCGCGGAGCCCGCACATACTCTCCATCGGGCAGCAGAAGCCTTGCTTTGGTATTGTCGGCCAGATAAGCAGCGAGAATCTCATCGCGCAGCCTTTTCTTCAGGTCCGGATGTGTCACAGGAAACATGACCTCGCACCGCTCTACCAGATTGCGGGGCATCCAATCGGCGCTGCCGCAATAAATCTCCTCATCGCCACCGTTGGCAAAGCTAAAGATACGGCTATGTTCGAGGAATCGTCCCACGATGCTCTGCACTCGTATGCGCTCGCTCAGGCTCTTCACCCCCGGCCGCAGCGAACACATCCCGCGAACGATCAGATCGATCTCTACGCCGGCCTTCGAGGCAGCATAGAGCGCTTCGACAACGCGACGGTCAAGCAATCCATTCATCTTTGCCACAATCGCAGCGGGCTTTCCTGATTTAGCATGATTCGTCTCTCGTTCAATCAGCTCAACCAGGCCGTCCCATAGTGTCAATGGCGCCACTTTCAGCGGCAGATAAGAATCATCTTCGGTCTCTGCTGTCAGATAGTCGAACACCTTCTGCACTGCCTCCGTGAGTTCAGGACGTGAGGTCAGCAGGCTGATGTCCGTGTAGAAGCGCGCGGTTACAGGATTGTAGTTCCCCGTTCCTAGATGGGCATACCGCCGAACGACGCCATCCGGATCTCGACGTACCAGCAGCGCCAACTTGCAATGCGTCTTCAGACCGAAGATGCCGTGGAAAACTCCAACTCCGGCATCTTCCAATTCCCGCGCCCATCGGATGTTTGAGTCTTCATCGAAGCGCGCCATCAGCTCAACGACGACGGTTACATCCTTGCTCTGTGCGGCCTCGATCAGCGCCCGGAAGATCGGCGAGTCCTTACTCGTTCGATAGAGCGTCTGCTTCATCGAGATTACATTCGGATCCTCCGACCCCGCCTCGATAAATCCTTCTACGGTCTTGTACGAATCGAATGGATGATGCAGCATCACATCGCGCTTCCGCATCTCGTCAAAGATATCGGCCGATTTCGCGCTCAGTCGAAACTCCTTGCCCGAGAACGGCGGATACTTCAGCGCTGGCCGCTTCGCTTCCGAGTAGAGGTTCATCAAACGCGATAAATTCACCGGTCCATCTGTCCGAAATACCTGCCACAGTTCAAGCTCGAAGTTCGTCCTGAGTCGTTCGACGATCTCTTCGGTGGCGGAACTCTCGATCTCCAATCGTACGGCGTCACCCTTGCGTCGATTATGTAACTCAGCCCGAACACTTTCGAGAACCGACCGCGACTCTTCTTCCTGCATATATAGGTTGCTGTTTCTTGTTACACGGAAAGCCGACCGCGACAGGACCTCGTAGCCCCGGAACATATGTTCTACCCGGGACTCGATCAGTTCATGCAGAAGGATGAAGTCGCAGAAACCATCCTCTCCTGGCAACGGGATTAGCCGAGGCAGGGAACGAGGCACTGTCACCACTCCCAGGGCCGTCACCTGTTTCGGCCCTCCGTTCATCTTGCGCTTATGCCGAAGAAGCAGCGCAAGACAAAGCGCTTTGTTGAGCACACGCGGAAATGGATGAGAGGGATCGATCGTAACCGGCGTCAGCAGTGGATCGACTTCGTTTTCGTAAAACTGGAGTGCATGGGTTCGTGCCTTGTCATTCAGCTCACGCCACTTGAGCACCCGAATCTTTTCCTGTTGCATCGCCGGTAACAGCAGATCATTCCAGCACCTATACTGTGCCTCAACAAAGCTGGCCATACGCGCGCTCAGACGGTCCAGGCGCTCTTGCGGAGTCAGCCCTCCCTCATCGAGCGGCTGCGGTTGGTTGTATCCTTCTTCAATCCGCTGCAGTATGCCAGCTACCCGGATCTCAACAAATTCGTCCAGATTGCTGGCCGTAATCGCCAGAAACTTCACCCTTTCAAGCAAAGGGTTTGTCGGGTCTTCAGCCTCTTCCAATACGCGTTGGTTGAACCGCAGCCAGGACTCGTCCCGGCTCAGAAAAAGGTTCTCGACAGGTTTTACTTTCGCTTTTGCTGCAGAATCAGTTTTCGCAATTCGTTTGCCGGAACTCATAGCCACTTGTCGCGTAGTAGTCATAGAGGTCTATGAGATTACCGCACTCCCGTGAATATCAGTATGAAACTGGAAGCAAAAAACGCGGCGGTCCTTTAGAAAAAAAATATTCCCGGAGGCCAAATTTCATAAAATATCTTGCCTCCCGATCCGTCAACACCAGTAGATGAACCATGACTGGACAATCAGCGAACAGGATCAGCTTCTCTCCCAGGCCATGGAGAGAGACGAGCCCCGTCTGCGCAGCTTCATTCGCAGGCACGTCGCTGATACTTCTGATGCGGAGGACATTCTCCAGGACGTCTTCTACGAGCTGCTCTCGGCGTACCGTCTCACCAGGCCCGTCGAACACGTCACGGCGTGGCTCTTTCGTGTCGCAAGAAACCGTATTATCGACCTTTTCCGGCGGAAGAAACCCGGCTCTCTCAATGAACCCATTGGAACCGAGGAAGATGGGCATTTCGTACTCGAAGAGCTTTTACCTTCCAGCGATGCAGGCCCGGAAGCGGCCTATGCGCGCGGCCTCGTGCTCGACGCATTGGACGATGCCCTCGATGAGTTGCCTGAGAGTCAGCGTAACGTTTTCGTCGCGCACGAACTGGAAGGCCGCAGCTTCAAAGAAATATCTGACGAGACCGGCGTCAGCGTCAACACGCTGCTGTCTCGAAAGCACTACGCAGTGCTGCACATGCGCCGCAGACTGCGAAATATCTATGACGATTTTGCAAAGGAATAGGGAGATACCTATGCGTTCACATAAAGTCACAAAAGCGATTAAGGTACTGCTGATTGCCGCGGTTGCGGTTACGGTCTTCGGCTTCATTGTCCAGGGTTTGTGGAATGCTTTGATCCCCGGAATTTTCGGCTGGCATACGATCACCTTCTGGCAGGCGCTTGGCCTCCTTATCCTCAGCAAGATTCTCTTTGGAGGCTTCCATCGCCACAGTGGCGGGCGTAGGGAATGGAAGAACCGTATGAGAGAGCGCTGGGAGCACATGACTCCTGAGGAGCGCGAGAAGTTTCGCGAAGGCATGCGGTGCGGCCGCAGACCCGTTGCCGCTTCGAGCCCACAAGGCTAAGCCCTTTACCCCGCCAGCCATTTCAGGAGATCCAATGAGACCATCCGAAGATAAAAGGGAGTCCCCGATTCACGTGCCAGTCTTCACCGACCCCCCGTTTGCTGGGCGAAGAAACCCCCTGGATTCGGACGAGCACCGTATAGCCGAACTGGAAAGAGAAAATGCCCGCTTGCAAAAGCTGGTTGCTGAACTGCTCCTCAAAAACCAGCAACTCCGCAAGCCTGATTAAGCCACCACGACACAGGGATCAAGATGTCTACGCAACCCATCCCCCGGTATAAAAGTCCTAAAGTCTTCGAAAGAGACAACATAAGTCTGGACTTCGATGCAGCGCTCAGTCGGAGTCGAGATCCACTTTGCTGG
>Ga0206946_1114_pt1 | contig 22460 bp, 18 predicted proteins | sample Alteio_BWOrgHeat_2_FD_152965 | JGI IMG/M metagenome (GOLD analysis project Ga0206946, IMG submission 152965) | Enriched cells from forest soil in Barre Woods Harvard Forest LTER site, Petersham, Massachusetts, United States -... | ecosystem: Environmental > Terrestrial > Soil > Temperate forest > O... | reverse complement strand
AACCGCTCGCATCTACGCTGAGCAAGCTGTTCGTGGAAAGGAGGAAGAGGTTCATAACGTCGAATCCCGCGCTCTCACTCGGCAGGATATTGCGCTCGAGCGCAATCTGGCACAGTTCTGGGACACACTGGGATTGGTCTGTCACCGGCAGGGCGATGTCGATTGTGCGCACCGTTACCTCGTTGCTGCTTGGGAGCTAAGCCCAAGAACGCTTTTTGCTACCCACCTGGCGCACCTCGAAGAGGAACAGGGCGACTACAGTCATGCTGTGAGCCACTTCCGTGCGGCCCTTGGAGTGCCGGGCTCATCGGGCCAGAAGCAAGAAGTCGAACACCGACTCAATATTCTGGACGGCTCCAGGGAACAGGCTAAGCAAGAAACCACGGAACTTCCTCTCAAACATCTAGTAAGACGAAGCGACCCCTTCTTCGTTGACGTGTTATTCGAGAATGCTCCTGCCGGAGCGAAGCCTGCATCTCCTATACTTGGCCAGTATCTGAACCTTTCCGGACCTGCGCTTAGTGAAAGAGAAAAAGCAGTCATCACGGAATCGCTGCCTCCATTTCCATTCCCGGATGCAGGCGCTGAGCACGTCGTAGTCCGTGCAAGAGTGACCTGCCTGAAGGACTTATACTCCACATGCTCCATGCGCCTTTTCACACCGGACGAAGTTCGCGATTTCTACCGTTCACCTACTTCGCTCCGCTGAATTTTTCGACCACCATCCTGAAGGATAGTGTCGAGTTTGTACGATTAGTGTGGGAAGAGATCGAACGATCGCTAAGGGAGGAAGAGCCATGATTACACTGAGGAGCGACTGCGTTACAGAGCAAATATCTTAGCCGTGCGCAGTGGCGCCCGCACTACCATGCGTCTTAGGTTTAAGAAGGACGAACTATGAAGAGACAAGTCTGCTCCTTTCCGAATTTCGGCGGAACGCGCCATCGCCTCAAGCCATGGACGCTGACCGTACCGCTACCGATGAGTGACAATCAACAAACGTTTCCCGTGCGCTGCTTACAACGCATCAAGGAGACCGCCTCACGACTGAATTTCGAATAGGAAATCTGAATTACCCTGGGTTCGAGTCGCCGGTCCGAAAAGTGTGTCGATACCTGTCGACCCCCTCTTAGATAATTGCACTCTCTTCTCCCGAAAACTCGCCTAATTCTTCTTCAGAAGATGTATTTAGCCGCCAACTGCGCACGCCGAGGCGAACTGTTGATGACTCCATCCGTAGCTGGATTCAGCCGCATAAACACCGTAGACGTAATCAACTGCGATCCCGTGGTGTCATAGGTCACATTGTTGAAGACGTTCTGTACCTCAAACCGGAGCTGCAACGACTGCTCTTTATAGGTGCGGAACGACTTCGACAGATTCGCATCCATACTCCATATCGCATTCTGCCGAAGCCAATTTCGTCCAATATTCCCGAACTGACCGGCAGCCGGGATAGTGAACATAGCCCGTTGAGCAGCCGTCAGGAAAAACGTCTGCGACCCGGATGAAGTCGTCTCTGTATGGACTTTACCCATATGAGCATTGCAGGTTCCCGTACACATAGCCGGCGTCTGCACGCTGCCCGAATACGTATTCGATCCCGAGAAGATCGTAAGTGGTCGTCCTGATTGCCAGACGCCATTACCTGAGATCTGCCATCCACCGGCAAGAAGGTCTGCCGCCCGGTTCCACTGCGACCCATAGTGCCTCCCGTGACCGAAGGGCAGATCGAGCACATAGTAGCCAGTGACGACATGCGTATTGTCGAAGTCCGCCGCAGCATAATTCAGCGCTGGTTTACGGTAATCAAACGGCGTGGCGGCAGCCGACTGCGAGCTACCCGTACCCACTAGGGTGAACGTCGGATCGAACGAACGCGTATCCAGCGTCTTCGAGTACGTATAGTTCGCCGTAACTAAGAAGCCTGACGAGAAGCGCTTCTCAAACTGCAACTGCAACCCGTTATAGTTCGAGTAATCCCGTGACTGCAGGACAAAAAAACCTCCAAGATATTGCGAGTATGGCTTGAAGAATCCAGTGGGCAATCCTGACGACACGACCAGCGGCACGCCATTCGGATTCGCCGTAGTCGCATTCTGCAGTCGTGTAGCCAACGAGTTCGCAAGCCCCGCGACGTTATTCGTGCTCAAGTTCGAGCTGTAGTTGCGCTTGACGAAAGCCGTGCCAGTCTCACCCGTCAACCTGCGTGTATCCGACGAGATGATCTGCGTCATCAACGGACTATCCTGACCCGCTTGCACCTGTTGAAAGGCCGTCAGGAACCCGTTCGAGTTAATCTCCGACTGGTTCGAATCGTACCCCCCGTACAAATGTGTTCCATGATTCCCGATGTACGTGATCGTGAACGCTGCGTTCTTGAAGAGTTGGCGCTGAATGCTCAGACCCCACATAGCCACCGTCGGCGTTTGCATATTTGGGTCCGACACTGTCAGCGAATTTGCGCTGTAAGCCAGTGGCGTAGTCAAAGCCAGCGGCGTCGCTGTCGGAGAAGGCGGGGCCCAGCCAGTCGCGCGCAGGCCCTGCGTCCCGGTCGTAAAGTTGTCCTGACCGATAGTTGAGTTCGTAACCTGGTAGGTCAGTCCCGGCATTCCCTGAAACACCGACGACGAGAACGAGAACGAATTGATGCGGTCGAACGCCATCCGGAAGTTGCCCCGAACCGACATCTTTCCGTCCTTGAACGGATCCAGCGCAAACCCAACCGAAGGTCCAAAATTCGTCCATCGATTATTCATGAACGGCCCATGAACAAACTGGAGGGTGCTGCTCAAGGGTGTTCCATAGTTCACCGACTGGTTCGGCACAAGCCCTGGGAAGCTGTGTAGATTCGGCGCCATTCGCGCGTCCAGTCGCAGACCATAATCGACCACCAGATTTGGCAAAACCCTCCACGTGTCCTGCCCATAGAAGTCATACTCCGGCCAGCGATGGTCCATATTGTTGATCGTCCCCGCGGGCTTGAATGCCGACAGATCCGCCTGCGCAACATAGCCGGCCTGCAGCGAGCCCACCCTCCCCAGTAAATCATTGAGCGCGCTGTTCAGGTTCGGCAGGTCGTTGCTCGTATTGATTCCGCTCGTTGGCGTCTTATACTGCGTGGTGCTCGCAGGATTCGAGCTCGTGCTAAACGTCACCTGCGGAATCCCATTCAGTGACCCGATCGATCCGCGCTCATCAATCTGCCGCCCATAGCGGAAGTTGATGCCCGCCTTGATGACATGCGCTCCCTTCACCTTCGTCACGTTGTCCACCAGCTGAAATGTCGTCAAATACCGGTTGTTCCCCAGATACGCATTCAGCGGAGCCGTTACAAGATTCGGATTGAAAGGTGTCTTCTGATTGGCATCGATCGCGGGATTCTCAAACCGGTACCCAAACCGATTCATGCCGACCACAAACTCGTTCGTCAATGTGGGCGTCGGACTCCAACGATAGTTCACCGCAAGATTCCGCGGCAGGCGGAACGTGTTCACCAAAGCAGGCAGCCCTGGAAACGCCGGCAGACCGGCATTCACAACGTCCGCATAGGTGTTCTGATGACCCGAGACCCAGCGCACATACACCGAATTTCGTTCGTTGAACGTGTAATCGATCTTAAACGTGACGTCCACCTGTCTGTCTGTGGATGGAGCGACAAAGTTGTAGCCCGCATAATTCAACCCATCACCCGACTGAAACGTATTCGGCAGCGGAGCCAGCGCAAGAAAGCTCTTCATCGCCGGATCAAGCCCCTTATGGAACGGGTCGTTAGCGACCATGTCATAGGTGGTGTAAGGAACAATCGCATTGCCGCTCCCATCCACGGAGGCGCCGGAGACACCGGCCGGCTGATTTCGCCCGCTCGAGGCATACCGGAACAGACCCTGCCGCGCCTGCGCCGTATACACCGTGCGCGAGGCCAACGTACTCGTCAGTGCGTGCAGCAGTTCTACGTTGACGAAGAAGAACGCCTTGTCCTTGAAGATTGGACCGCCCAGCGATCCGCCCCCAAGATTCTGCACATACTGCGACCTGCCAAGACCTGCAGCCTTGTTCTGCGGAGTGTTCGCTCGCAAAAACGGAGACTGATAAAACCAGAACAGGTTGCCGTGCCACTGGTTCGTCCCCGACTTCGTGACCATGATTACCTGGCCGCCCGAGTTGCGTCCAAATTCAGCCGTAGGTGCCGACGTGATCACACGAAACTCCGAGAGCATATCCGGATTCTGGTGCGGCGGAGACGTGTTCGAGCCGCCCGACGAGCTCTCGTTTGCATCGATTCCGTCCATCACATAGTTCCACGCGCGATCCCGTGATCCATTTACGCTGATGCCGCCTCCCGTCGCGTTCGCGCCATTCACCACAACGCCCGGAATGAACTGCACCAGTCCCAGCGGATTGCGCCCACGGGTCCCGACGATTGGCAGCTGGGTCATAGTGATGCTGTCAATTGCCCCGCCAAAGTTGCCGGATGACGCCGTCTGCACCAGGTCGAATCCACCCTCCACCTGGACCATCTCAGTCGAGGTTCCAATCTGGAGCTTAGGATCCACGCTGGTCGGAACTCCGATCGCCAGCACATTGCCCGTCGAGATAAATTGCTTGAATCCTGCAGCCTCCACTTTGATCGTGTACGTACCCACCTGCAGCAGATCGAACGTGTAGGTCCCCGAAGTAGAGGTTTTTGTCACGAAAGCCCCACTCGTGCCCTCATTCGTTGCGGTCACGGTGGCGTTCGCCACTACGGCACCCGAGGAATCCGTTACCTGGCCGGAGATACGGCTGGTCGTTCCCTGTGCCATGGCCAGAACAGTGGATAGAAACAAGACCACGAAAAGTGCGAACAGCTTTCTGAATGACATAAGGCCTCCTAAAGACGATGTGCAGAATGCAGCAACGCAATTGCGAGATCGGTTTATATCTTGCGAACGAAGAGACAATAAAATACCGCAATTCGAATTGGGTTGGCGAGTTATCTTGCACGGATCCGTCGGCTGCTGCTGGTGGCGGTTCGGGGGCCAGCGCCGAAGCAAGATACAATCTTGCTTTGGCGCAGATGCGTGCCGGTCAGAAGAAAGAGGCCGCAGAGACTCTGAAGCCGTTGCTATCCTCTCCTGATGTTGACACAGCCTTGCTGGCCTCAGATGTGTTTGAGGACCTCGACGACACGCCTCAGGCCGTCTCCTTCATGCGCCGCGCGATTGTGCTCGATCCGATGCGTCCCGATTCTTATATGCGATTCGCGGAACTCTGCATGCTGCACGACTCGTACCAGACCGGCATCGACATGGTGAGTGCAGGCATTGCGCGGCTCCCGCACGATTCGGGCCTATATCTCACATGAGGCTTGCTCTACGGCGCCATAGCCCAGTATGACACGGCCGAGGCAGACTTCCGTCATGCAGAGCAACTTGATCCGACCCACGGCACGGGGGCCTACGGCGTAGGCCTCGTGCAGGATCAAAGCGATCATCCAGGTGAGGCGTTGGCAACGACACGCGCCGCGCTTAGGGACCATCCCCAGGATGCGCAGCTCAATTTCTTGCTTGCGCGCATCCTCATTGAAGGAGGCGTCGCGCCCGGCTCTCCCGAGTTCGCAGAGGCCGTGCGGGCCGCTGAGACTGCTGTACGGCTCAAACCGGATCTTCTTCCCCCACATGATCTGCTCGCCAAGATCGATGACATGCGCGGAGAGACAACTGGCGTGATTGAGCAGTCCCGGGAAGCACTCCGGATTGATCCATCGGACCAGGCGGCGATGTATCGGCTGATGCGTGCGGCCCGCAAGACAGGCGACACTACCACGGCACAGGCTCTGCTGAAGCAGGTTGCAGATCAGCATGAGCATGCACGCGCTGAGGAAAGCCAGCGCTTACATTACAAGATCGTGGAATCCATAGGCCCAGAACCACAGCCTCCTCCGCAGCGCTGAAATCATAGCCCAAAACCCCTGGACCCGCCCACGCTGGCTCCAAACACATGAAGATAGTTCTTGATGAAAACATCGCGCAGGCAATTTCTGAAAACCGGAGCGGCGATGAGAACCGCTGGATAATAATTCAGAAAACCAGTCAGAGGTCCTCTCTCCGTTCCCATGCGTTCGATCTGTTCCCAGATTTTAATTGGGTTGCCGTTACGGTCGATGCAGAGCCGACAGTCTTCACTCGCGGTCAACTCAGAAACCAAAGACCCTCTCGCCGCGAACACTCGATGCCGCCGCCCTGGCAGCCAGCAGACACACTGCCGATCGAATCCTCGCCCATTTCTACCCCAACACAACGATTCGCCAACTCGACGGATAACCAGCTCTGGCTCTTGAAATAGCGAGTTGTTAGAGCTGTGATCTCGTGGGGTAAAGAGTTTGAAGGTCATCGAAAGCAGGGAACTGACGTGCGGAGATTCCGATGTGGCATCTGCTCATCCACGGCCAGGATCGAGAACAGAACTTCGTCAAATTGTGCGCCCCAGGGACTCCAAATGCTCCCTGTGCGCTCGTCTCTACTCCATTGAAAACACATGCTCCGGCCTTCATGAACCGCCTGTTAACCGAAGGGTTGTAGGTTCGAGTCCTACTAACGGGGCAGTCCCGATAGGGACCTAACGTTTGCGGGATTTTGGGCGATACCGGCTTTCATTTGCTGGTGTGGCCAATCAAATCACTTGCCGGCGATAGAGGGCGACGAGCCGAGAACTAACCCCCTAATTGGTATGGAAAAGGTAGGCCATTCAGAGTCCAGGAAATTGAGCCTTCTGCCACTACGTTCGAAGTGTCCGAGACAGTTCAACGAAGTGCGCATGGAATCGATGCGTAGACCGCAAAATTTCGGTGTGGGGATCGATGTGGGGGTCTCGGGCATGATCTTCCGGAAAGTGCTTTTATTAAACGTTTATATTCAAAAGGAGTTAAGATTGAAAAAATCACACTGCGCTTCTGATGTCGAGGAATAGTTGCCGCCGCATTTTGAAAATCAAGCCCGAGTCTGAATTATCTGGCGTCTTTAGCCATAGCCGAATTATTCTGTCATGGCGTTAATCCTCAACTAGTAAGACCTGCCTTAGTTTTGTATTGAAGGGTGTATTTTGCCAAAGAAGAGGCTCGCGTTGCGGAGACCGGTCCACACAAAAAGCGAGCCCTTCATCACATCGGCTTTTTCAATTATCTCGAGGGAACGGGCCAGACGAAATCTAGAATCTGTAGTCTGCAGGGTTTCGGACTAGGGAAGGAAAAAGATGCATGTGACTGTGGAAGAACCAGGTGCTACAGATAAAGGTGCAATCATCAACCAAGAGGCTGAGATCCATATTTAATGCCGACTATTGTGGAAGTGGCGAAACAAGCACGAGTATCGATCGCAACGGTTTCGAATGTAATCAGGGGTACGAGACGAGTAAGCCCTGCTTTACAAGAGCGCGTTCAGGCGGCCATTCGCGAGCTGGATTACTCTCCCAACGAAATTGCGCGCAGTCTCAAAGTGAAGCAGACCCGAATGCTCGCGCTCGTGCTTCCGGACATCACTAACCCCTTCTTTCCGGAGATCATTCGCGGCGCGGAAGACACTGCCTTTGAGCGCGGTTACTTCCTGCTTACTGCGAACACGGATGAACAGATCGGACGTGAGCGGCGGATTGTTGCAGCCCTCCGTTCGTACCGGGTCGACGGGATCCTACTGGCATCCGCGCATGGCAAAGACAGTAGCCATATTCGAAGTACTTTGCAGGGTGGGATCTCGATCGTATGTCTGGACAGAACTGTTGCCGGGATAAAGACCGACGCCGTGTTGTTGGACAACGTCCGTGGCGGTAGAGAGTGTGTTCGGCACCTGATACAAGCCGGCCATTCCAAAATCGCAGTCATCACAGGGTCATTGAACTTGCAAACAGGCCTTGAGCGTCTCCGCGGTTATGAGGATGCACTGCGCGAAGCCGACATCCAAATAGACCGGAGGCTTATTCTCGAAGGGGACTTTCGCTACGAGTCGGGCTATCGATTAGGCAAAGACCTTCTCCTGCGACGCGTGAGACCCACCGCGATCTTTGTTTGCAATGGCGTTATGACGTTGGGGGTGTTGAAGGCATTTGAAGAGATGGGAGTGCGATGTCCGGATGACATGGCACTCGCAACCTTTGATGACCTTGCGGTGGACCGTTCCTTTCACCCCCATTTGACCGCTGTAGTACAGCCAGGCTATGAGATTGGGGCACGCGCTGCAACCATCCTGATGGATCGCATAGAAGGGAAACTGACGAACGAGCCATTTGTCGTTCGAATTGTGCCGACGCTTGTTGTTCGGGAGTCGACGCAGTCACGGAAACAGCGGCGCGCCAGCTCAATTGAACTAGCTCCTTTCGCTAACTTCGATTGAGTGGATAATCTCCCCCCAAAATAAAGATTGACAGAGGTTTTCAGTGCGTGTTGGAATGAGTCCCGAAATTTAAAGGTTTAAAACTCATGACTTTTCGCTCGATGTTGCGGCAGCAACCGATTAGAGCACGCGGACAGAGGTTCGCGTAGAGGATTCTCGCTCGGCTTGGAAATACGTAGTAAACACTGCCGCAACGCGGCCATCACATGCAGTAGCGCTTGACGGTAAACCCTTCAGTGAGATCAAGGACACGAATGACAGGACTGAAAAGATGAGGCGAATGAGTGCGAACGACCAAACGCTGCATGTGCTAGTCATTGCGTGCAATTCGATCTGAATATAGACAGATGAGTTTGAAGATACCTCGATGGAAGGGACCGGTAGTAAGCAGCCGTCTTTCAGACAAATGATTGAAACTTATAACGACGAGAGAGAGGGGTTTTTCGTATGTCAGCTTCGCATGTGGAACTGCCTGTGAAGGAAGTGGTGCTCATCACCAGCGGGGACCTGCGGCAGTCGGCCAATCAAGTTTGCTGGTGTGCTCAGGAAGAGCTCGAACGTCGGCTCACGCAGTGTTTTCTGTACGAAGGTGTCACCATGCGTCGTGCCTTCCCGGTCGATCCCGACGTGGGACATGGCTTTATATCGAGCCAGCGGATGGGGATGGATATTTTTAGCAGCATCGATCCCGATGCCCATCTCGTCTTCGCTACAGCCGCATGGCAATATAGCCATCATGTGCTGCCCGGCATGCGCACTCATCGCGGACCAATACTGACAGTCGCAAACTGGTCGGGTCAGTGGCCGGGGCTCGTTGGCCTGCTGAACCTCAACGGCTCATTAATCAAGGCCGGAGTGAAATTCAACACGCTATGGAGTGAAAACTTTACGGATGAGTATTTCATTCATGGGCTGAGGGAATGGATCAGGCAGGGAAGCGTAACCCATAACCTCACGCATGTGCGTGATCTGGATGGCGCGCTGCCCGCCGATGCCATGAACATGGGCAAGGAACTCGCCGAAGCGCTAAAGAAACGGAAAGCTATCCTCGGCATCTTCGACGAAGGCTGCATGGGCATGTACAACGCCATCATCGACGATGAGTTACTCAATTCAGTGGGTGTATTCAAAGAACGACTCAGCCAATCTGCGCTCGTTGCCAGAATGCGTACTGTCTCTGACGTCGAAGCAAGAGGAGTGCGGCAGTGGCTGGATGACAAGGGGCTGCGCTTCGTCACGGGCAAGGACGAAAAAACTGAGCTCACCGACGGGCAAATTCACCAACAATGCAAAATGTATGTTGCGGCGGTTCGCATAGCGGACGAATTCGGCTGCGATGCGATCGGCATTCAATATCAACAAGGCCTGAAAGATATAGCTCCGGCCTCCGATCTAGTGGAAGGCCTGCTCAATAACGCAGACCGGCCGCCTGTGTATAACGAAGAGTGGACCAAGGAGTTGTATGCAGGGGGTCCGCTGCCGCACTTCAATGAAGTGGACGAGTGCGCTGGACTCGACGCTCTTGTAACACACCGCTGTTGGACTGCGCTCAAACTCGACCCCGCAACGACGCTGCACGATCTGCGCTGGGGCGAGCACTATACGGGCACTGGAATTGACGATTTCGTTTGGGTCTTGCAGATCTCGGGAGCTGCTCCAGCGAGCCATCTGGTAGATGGTTATCGTGGCGCATCGAGCGAGCGGCAGCCGCCTATGTATTTCCCTTTGGGCGGGGGCACTTTGAAGGGCGTCGGCAAGCCAGGAAAGATCGTCTGGAGCCGCGTCTTTATCGAGGACAATGCGCTGCATGTAGATATTGGGCTCGGCTCGGTTGTCGAGTTGCCTGATGAGGAAACCATGCGACGGTGGAATCAGACAACTACCCAATGGCCAATGGTGAGCGCCACTTTCGACGGCATCTCACGCGATTCGTTTATGGCGAGACACCGGGCAAACCACATCAACATCGTGTATGCACCGGATGCGAAGACCGCCGCAAGGGCTCTCGCGGTGAAATCCGCGATGTTCCACGAGTTGGGTGTGCGAGTGCACCTATGCGGTTCAGTCAGTTTCGTTTAGGAAAGCTCTGAACAAGCCGCTGTTGTGAGGGCGTAGCTCAACACCGTCACAAGTGCGGAAAAATCAAAATGAGGCTATAGCCTTCGGAACCTAGTGCAAAAGTACACACGATCTATCGGTTAGGAGCAGATTTGTGAGTGTCGTTGCGGGCGTTGATTTTGGAACATTGAGCGTGCGGGTTTCGCTCTTCGACAAGCGGAAGGGAAGGCTGGGGTCGGGAGTTGTGGATTATCCGCTGAACCGCTCGACTCTGGATCCCAACCTCGCCACGCAGAGTCATGCTGCGCAGATGAGTGCGCTTGAGAGTGCGATGCGGAAGGCGCTTGAAGCGAGCCATGTACGCGGGGACACAGTAAAGTCGCTCGCAGTCGATACCACGGGATCCAGCGTCATTCCCGTTGGGGAGGACCTGCAACCTCTCGACGACTACTATCTGTGGTGCGATCACCGCGCATGGAGGGAGGCTAAGGAGATTACTGGAGCCGCGCATACACAGAGGCTTGAAGCAATTGAGTGGTGTGGAGGGACATATTCTTCAGAGTGGGGCTTTTCTAAACTGCTGCATTGGCTGCGAAATAATCCAGAAAAGAGTACACGGTTCGCCACGGCTCTCGAAAACTGCGACATGGTCGTGGCAACGCTCTGCGGCATTACCTCCGTCGCCGATCTGCCGCGTAGCGTATGTGCGATGGGCCACAAGTGGATGTGGAACGCGAAATGGGGCGGGCTGCCTTCGCAGGAGTTTCTCAGCTCTGTAGATCCGCTCTTTAAGGACATACGGAAGAAGCTCGCCGGACGCTATGAGACATCGGATCGAATGGCAGGCACACTTAGTGCCGCATGGGCAAAGCGGCTCGGCCTGCGTGCCGGAATACCGATCCCTATCGGAGCGCTCGACGCACACTGGGATGCGATTGCCGCCAACATCCGCCTGGGAGACGTCGTCAATGTCATTGGCACATCGATCTGCATCATTGGCGTGAGCGAGAAGCAAACCCTCGTACCAGGGGTGTGCGGCGTTGTTCCGGGTTCCGTGCTGCCTGGATGTGTCGGTATCGAGGCTGGACTATCAGCAGTCGGCGACATCTTCGAGGGCATCGCTCGCCGGGCCGGATCGGAAGTGCCATCTCTCTCGCACGGCCTCGAGGCCTACCACGCCGGACAGACAGGGCTGCTGCGCATGATGTGGGATAACGGGGACCGGACGGTTCTGGTGAATCCCAATCTGGGCGGCGTCACATTTGGGTGGAACCTGATGCACACCGCGAAAGATGAGCTCTTCGCTGCCATCGAGGGCACCGCTCTGCACACGCGTATCATCCTTGAACGAATGGAAGAAGGAGGCACCCCCGTCACACGTATTATCAATGGAGGCGGCGTTCCCCGGAAAAGTGCCGTGCTCAATCGCATCTTTGCGAATGTGCTGAATAAGCCTGTTTTAGTTCCCTCGGGGGACGTCACCAGCCTTGGCTCGGCAATTTTCGCCTTCGTCGCTAGCGGAGACTATGCCTCCGTTGAGCCCAGAATGCGCTCTGCCCATCCTACACAACATACCTGCCGGAGGAGCGCGAAGCGGCGGTCTATGACCGGCTTTATTCGCTTTACCGCGAGCTCTATTTTTCACTTGGAATGCCCAATGCGCCGGCTGCCCACATCGGGCACGTCTTACCGACCTTGCGAAAAATTGCCGCCGAAGCCCAAGTCCCGGAGCTAAAATGACCATCAATTCTCACGTAATCAAGAGCACCGTCGTAGGTGCACTCGGCGGTCTGCTATTTGGATTCGATACCGCTGTCATCTCTGGCACCACCCATGCCTTGACGCAGGTCTACCATCTTTCACCCGCGTTCCTTGGCGTCACTGTCTTCAGCGCATTAATGGGTACGGTCATTGGTGCTATGGGAGCGGGAATCCCTGGACAACGCTTTGGCCGCCGCGACAGCCTTCGTGTGATGGCTGTCTTTTATGTCATCTCCGCATTAGGCTGCGCCTTTGCCTGGAGTTGGACTGCACTCATCTTCTTCCGCTTCATTGGGGGCCTCGGTATTGGCGGTTCGTCCGTTCTAGGCCCCATGTATATCGCAGAAATTGCCCCAACCGAATGGCGGGGACGCCTCGTCGGCTTCTTTCAGGTCAACATCGTCGTAGGCATCTTGCTTGCCTATGTGTCGAATTTCCTAATTGGCACAATGCATCCAGGCGCGCACGAGTGGCGCTGGCAGTTGGGTGTCTCTGGAGTTCCCGCGATACTTTTCCTGATCACGCTGTTTGGTATTCCACGCAGCCCGCGATGGCTGGTCATGCAGATGAAGTTCGATGAAGCGCTTAACGTGCTTCGTCTCACTGGCATTCCGCAACCCAAAGAAGAACTCGACGAGATCGTCGCGTCTGTCCATATGGAGCGATCCGGGTTGGTTGATCCGCTGTTCACCAGGCGATACCGTCTTCCTGTCTTCCTCGCCATCACAGTGGGCATGTTTTGCCAGTTATCCGGTATCAATGCAATCCTATATTACCTGAACGACATCTTTGCTCTTGCCGGAGCGTCCAAGGTTTCTGGAGATCTGCAGGCAGTAGCCGTCGGCGCCGCCAATCTCGTTGCTACCTTATTGGCCATGTCGGTTATCGACAAAATCGGCCGCAAGAAGCTTCTGCTATTTGGAACCATGGGACTCGCGGTATCTCTCTCCGTCGTCTCCTATATCTTCTTCACCCATAGACATCTGGAATGGCTTGTCTGGCTCCTCATGATTTATATCGCTTTCTTTGCGGTGTCTCAGGGCGCGGTCGTTTGGGTTTATATCAGCGAGATATTTCCTACCAGGGTACGGTCGAAAGGTCAGAGCTTGGGCAGTTCATCGCATTGGATAACGAACGCCCTTATATCGCTGGTGTTTCCCTTGATGGCAGTGTCTTCCGGTGCTTATCCTTTCATGTTTTTTGCGGCGATGATGGTGATCGATTTCTTTCTGGTTCTGTTCTATTACCCCGAAACTAGCAATGTATCTCTTGAGCATCTCCAAACCAGCCTAGCCATTGACTAGCACGCATTTCAGGTTCGAAGAGGGAAAACACACGATGGTTCGATTGACGCATCTGTTTCTACTAGTGGCCGGCTCCGTAGCTGTCGCTCATACTCAGGCACCAGCTTGGCAACCGGATGTCACGCAACAACAGACCTACACTTTGCACCGCGCCTCCAGCGCAGATCCCACCGGTGCCAATGCCGACTTTCGTACCGTGGCACCGGGCGCAACATACACCGTCCTGGATGCAGACGGACCGGGTCTCATATCACATATCTGGTTCGCCATCAACGACCGCGAGCCATTCCATCTAAAGCGCATCGTCTTGCGCATCTATTGGGATGGAGAAGCGACACCGAGCGTCGAGACGCCGATCGGCGATTTTTTCGGCTTGGGTTTGGGAACCTATCATAACTGGGAGTCGGAGATGCTGTCGGTTGGAAGCGTCAACGCGATGAACAGCTATTTCCCAATGCCGTATCGGCATCATGCACGTATAACGATAACCAATGAAGGGAAGGAGCGAATCGGTAACCTTTATTACAACATTGATTACCGCACGAACAAAAGACCGCTGCCGGGTGACACTCTATATTTCCACGCGCAATATCGTCAGGCGCAGCCCAACCAGGGCTGGACAAATAAGTGGGAGTCAAATGGGAATGCTCTGGTAAACGATAAACCAAACCTGGATGGCGCGGACAACTATACCTGGCTCGACGCAACCGGGCATGGGAATTATGTAGGCGTAACCATGTCCATACTACAGAACCAGGATATGTGGTGGGGCGAGGGCGATGACATGTTCTTTATCGATGGTGAAAAAACTCCATCCATCACAGGAACCGGGTCGGAAGACTACTTTCTCGGGGCATGGGGCTTCGGAGATCAACCGTTCTCCTATAAACTTTATGGCGCGCCCGTCATAGGCCAGCAGTTGGCTGGAGGCAGATCGAGCGTCTACCGGTTTCACTTCGATTCTCCGATTCCTTTCTCAAAGTCGTTCAAGGCCACCATCGAACACGGTCACGCCAATCACCGCTCGGACAACTTCTATTCAGTAGCCTACTGGTATCAAGCTGAGCCACACGCACCATTTCCTCAACTGCCGTCCGCGGAGCAACGATTGCCGGCGCTCCAGCCTGTGGGTGGGCCCGGTAACAACTCGCCCGCTGCCGAATCAAGTTCCAATGTCGGATCCAGATAATCACACAAAGAGCGTATGAGGGTTAGTACTCTAAGCAACTGGCGGCATTTTCAGTAGATACCGCCAGGTTGGGGAAGGCGATCAATGTTCCGGAACTGGTTTGCAGCAGCAATCGTGGTGGTGCTATGTTTCCCCTATCTTGGTGCTGCCACGCTGGAAGGAACGCACGGAGCAGTACGTGTTGAAGTCACTGGCGCTGGTTCTACGGCCGAGGAGCACATTCTTGTAAAGATTGGAAATGCGTGGATACCAGTACTATCCGCCACCTCTTCTTCCATTCGCGTAGAGACAGCTACCGAAGGCAGAAAATGCGTCCTTCTTAAGACCACACAGATAGAACGGGGCCTCTTACTCACAGGCGATTGCAGGATCGGCCAAGTCGAACAGCGTATTGTTCTTTCATCTGAAGATGACGTGCTGAATGTTTCAACCAGACTGGCGCTCAAAGCTGGTGCCGTAGTCCACTCTGTCGAAGATCGCTATGATTTTGTGCCGGTGCGCCGTTCTGTAGACAACGCGGAGACCGGTCCGCTCGATTTTGTATGGTCGCAAAATATCAAAAGTGAGGCGGCCGATCTCATCCCGGAAAATAGCTTCAAATCTCCCGTTGTGATGCTGCAGCAGGGCGAAATTTTTACTGCCCTAATGCCGCGATTGAGTGATCGTCGCGTAGAACCATTGGCATTGGATCTCGACGTGACGTCGAAAGAGCGATCATGGATCTCTTACGGAGCGATCCCTTCCCAACCACACGGACATAGCTACTTTCGCCGGATATCCGGTGGAAGCCCCAAAGTTCTAAAAAGCACGGTACAGTACTCTTACTCAATTGTGGTTTCACGACAGCCGGCAAAACTCGGTTACCGCCGGGTTGTCCGGCGACTTTGGGCTGAATATGGCCATCCAGCCTTGCTCAACTCTTCTGACGCCCAACAGAATGTAATTCGAACGGAGTTAAATTCTTTCGCCACTTGGCGAAAAGATGTATGGGTAGACTATGCAAACCGGGTTTATCTTTCGTTCGACTGCGGTGGCAAACGTTGCGGTACGCTCTCTAGTAATAGAAGTACAGTGGGAGACTGGCAACATTCCGACCCAGATGCGTGGTTCAATGCCTGGTTTCAGACTTTACGAACAGCCTATGGTTGGTACTTGTACGGCAGGAATACACATGATACGGAAATGATGGGCAAAGCAGAGAGCGTACTGACTCTTGCTCTTTCAGCGCCACAGAAAAATGGGGCGTTCCCTACGATTTATATCGTTGATCAACATCGGTGGTTGGCCGACGATGGATGGGCTGGCTATGCGGAAGATTACCATGCGTTCTGCATGTCCTGGACTGCATATTGGATGCTTCGCTGGGCGGATGATCTTACTCCTCAACATTCCGCTGAGGTGCTCCGCTTCGCTGAGCCCTATGGGGACTTCCTTCTCCGTCAGCAATTGCCAAGCGGGGTGATTCCTTCCTGGTACGACGCATCTCTTCAATCGCGTGCCGAGTTCCGTGACTTCAACGCCGAAACTGCGGCCTCAGCGCTTTTTCTAGTAACTTTGGGCACTGGCACTAAAAATCATCGATATATTGCGGCTGCAGAGCGCGCTATGAATTTCATCTCTAAGGAAGTCGTACCCAGACAGCGGTGGTATGATTTTGAGACGTTCCTCTCCTGTGCCAGGAAGGACTACGGCTTCTATGACCGATGGACAGCTCAGTTTCCACAGAACAATCTAGCCGCTATTCAGGCGTCTGAAACTTGGCTTGCGCTCTTCCATGCTACTCACAAACCTGAATACCTCGAGCGCGGTACTCAGGCCCTAGATTATCTTCTGCTCACCCAGCAGGTGTGGAACAATCCCTCGTTTTCGCCGAAGCTACTTGGCGGCTTCACCACCCAGAACACGGATGCCGAGTGGAGCGACGCACGCCAGGGCTACGCTGCCACGCTGCTCCTTGACTACTTTCGAGAGACCGGAAATTTTGAATATCTCGAACGAGCGGTTGCGGCGGCGAGATCGACGTTTGCTGTTGCGCCATGGGAAAATTGGGCGCATACAGGCTATATCGACGAGCCAGGGGCGATGACCGGCTTCCACTGGGGCACAGGCAGTGCGATGACCTCAGTCGAGATGATGTCTCCTGTTCTGGGCGATGCCTACATTGATCTCAAAGCCCGCAAGGGCGTCGGCTTTGATGAGTGTTCGATTAGTGATCTACACATCGAAGGTCGGCGAATCGCCTTTCGCATCGAATCGCCGGCAAGTCAACGAAATTTCATCGTGCGTTTCGCAAGTGTCAATAGTTCGCAGCGATACCGAATCTCCTGGAATGGCAAACCGGAGACGGAGATTGCGGGACAGGAACTCATAGCGGAAGGCTATCGTGTGGGGCCTCTCCAGCGAGCCAACTGATGATGTCACACCTCCACGAGGAGCCTCAACAATGCTGAAGGGAATTTCTCCGCACCTTAGTCCAGAGCTCTTGAAGACGCTGCATGAGATGGGACATGGCGATGAACTCCTGCTTGCCGACGCGCATTTCCCCGGGCATGCACTAGGACGTCGCCTTTTGCGTGCAGATGGGCTGACCGTCTCGCAGATGCTGGATGCCATCCTGCCGCTATTTGAGTTGGATTCAGATGCAGAGCCAGTTATCATGATGCAGCCTGATTCTGGCGATGCTTTGGATCCACTGGTAGAGGCTGATTTTCTCCGTTCAATACACAAGCAGGCGCCCGCTTCACCGGCGCCAGTGCTTATTGGAAGGCAGGCTTTTTATGATCGGGCTGGCTCTGCCTACGCCATAGTCATGACAGGCGAACTCCGCACCTACGGGAATCTCATTATTAAGAAGGGGGTTACTCCTGCCTTCACTGCGTCCGGCCGCCGTAGATCGTCCTGATGCGTCATCGATTGCGTCAGATGCCGTGGTGGTAGATCACTGCGATAACATGGAGCTATGGATCATTGTTTTGAGTAAGATCATCTGGTCAAATGTAATCCCGGCGGAGGGCAGGGTGAGCAACGCCGAGAGATCCACCACGAGCCAGACCAGCGTTTGGATACTACTGGCAACGAGCGTGTTGGCGCTACTGCCGGTCTGGATTCCATCCTATCCTCCTATGGTGGACCTGCCTCAGCATGCGGCACAGGTAGCACTTCTGCATAATCTGCAAAATGCGGATTTTGCGTACTCTGCGCTCTTTCATTTGAATTGGTTCACCCCATACCTGCTCGGCTATCTATTGATCTACCTTTTCACGCCGCTCTTTGGGATCATCGCCGCATGCAAGCTTGTAGTGTCGCTCTTTGTGGTCGGCTTTCCGCTCTCTACCGCTCTGCTTCTCAGATCTGTAGACGTCGACGTATTCTGGGCAATCCTGTGTATTCCGTGCACGTATGGATTTGCCTACCAATGGGGCTTTCTGAACTTTCTCATCGCAGCTCCACTGGGCATCGTATTTTTTGGATTTGTCATGCGATCTCCCCCAACACCGCCCGTGGGCAGCGCCACATTGCTTGCGATATCGACTATAGGGTTGTTCTTCTGTCACGCTCTCATCTGCGCCTTCTTCGGAATCTGTGCTGTGTTGTATCTGTTGGCCGTGGCAAGGTCTGTCAAGGCCGCCGCGATTCGCATTATGCCACTCACCGCTGTATTACCAATTGCACTGCTATGGGTGAGGAGAACACTTTCGCATCCCGCAGCGAAGAGGTCCATTATCTGGGACCTGAATTGGCACGACACGGTCGAATCTTATTATGCTTCGTTGAGTCAGGAACTGCACTTCACCAGTCCGGGCTGGGGCCGTGTTAGCGGATTCTTCCCGCGCCTATTGGGAGTTACTCCTTCATGGCGTTCTGTTTGTATCGGCATGGCTCTTTTTCTTCTACCTTTTTGCGCGGGGTTACGTTTCCATAAGCGGCTCGCGATGTGGATGCCGTTTCTCCTCTGTGTTGCGGTGCTCCTATGGTGTCCCCATGCAGTCTTCGGAACAGAATTTGTCTACCAGCGGTTTACGATGTTTGCCGTCCCGCTCTTTCTTCTTCTCCTTCGCGAACCGTCTGTCTCACCGAAGATGGTGCTCGCAATCAGGTCTATGGCCCTGGCGCTTGTTGTTGTCTTAATTGCTTCAGCGGCACAAAGAGCAGTAGCATTTTCGCGCGAAACTCGTGGATTTCAGGAGGCACTTTCGCACATGCAGCCTAGTCAGCGGGTTCTCTCTCTGGTCTTCGATCACGAAGACGGCATCTCAATAGCTCCAACCTTCCTTCATTTTCCAAGCTGGTACGCTGCGCAGAAGCAAGGTGTCGTCGATCCTAGCGCGGCCATGATGCACCCCGAACTCGTTGTATATCGACCCGGCAGGACGCCTGAGGCGGTTTTGTGGGATTTTGAATGGCATCCGGACGAGTTTAGTTGGAACGATTATTCAGCAGAGCAGTATCATTATTTTGTTGTACGATCTGTCGAGGATGTCGGTTCGACGTTGTTTTCCCAAGCGCCGTGCGCCGTAAACATGCGCTTTCACCAAGAGGAATGGTGGCTCTACGAGCGCGCTGCCGACTGCCAAGCTGTTCCGGAACGGGCTACTACAACATTTTCTCAACAATGAATCGGGGCCTGGACTTCGTCTCGGAATATATCTTGACCATGTACTGCCCAATTACTCCCATGCAAAGCAGCTGTACACCGCCAAGCATATAGAGCGGTATGACCGTCGATGCCCACCCCGGGACTGCCGCCGGGTTGGATATTCTGATCCATAGTGCCCAGATTCCCATGCCAAAGCTGACGAAGGAGATGAGAAGGCCTAGCATAGTAATTAGCTTGAGCGGGATGTCGGAGAAAGAAGTAATGCCCTCAACAGCCAGCGCGAACATTTTCGAGAACGAGTATTTGGATACACCCGCAGATCGCGCCAGCCGATCATAGTACACCAGTGCTGAATTGAATCCTAGTTGTGGAATTAGCCCCCTGAGGAAGATATTTGTCTCTTTATAACTCCTCAGAACTTCAATAACACGGCGGCTTAGTAGGCGGTAGTCAGCGTGGTTGAATATGAGTTGTACGCCGACTGTCCGCAATAGAGAATAATACGCCTCCGCCGTGGCGCGTTTAAATGGGGTATCCGTTCGTCTTTGGCGTCGAACACCGTAGACAATTTCTGCACCCGCGGCACACGCCGCCAGCATCTCTTTGATCGCCGCCAGGTCGTCCTGCAAATCGGCATCAATACTGATGACAACGTCCCCCGGCGCATTCAACAAGCCTGCCAACAAGGCGCTCTGATGGCCGCAATTGCGCGACAGCTTAATACCATGGATACGTTTGCCTGCCTCAGCATATTTTTCAATGAGCTGCCACGTACTGTCCTCTGATCCATCGTCCACAAAATAGAGAGATCCGTCTGTGATCGACCTTGAAACGATCAGCTCGTCCAACAGATGGTTCAGGCGTCGAACCGTTTCCGGTAGCACCTCCTCTTCGTTATAGCAAGGAACCACAATCGAGAGCGTCGACTGGTACCGCATAACTATTGGAGCCTGCACAACTTCTACAGATATTTCGCCATGATGATTAGCGGGAACCTCAGCCACAAGACCACACTCCAGGTAGAAACCTCAGTTGTACTGATGGTTTGTCATCATACGAAGAAGAAATCGATGCTTCAAGACCGCGAGTCGGGAAAGCCAGGTTACTGGCAGCACTGAAAGTACACGTTTGCGGAATTTGTAAGAAAAGCTTGATACATCTACAATGATCTCTTTTTCGGGAACTTGGGTCTGCACCACAACTGGAAGGAGGCGCTCTCGCGAATGATTTGCCACATACAGCATCGTATTGTGACGATACCAACTCTCCACCGACGTTACACCGCGTAACAGCGGACGCAAAAAATCATAAGGAACATATCCGTGCTCCGCAAAGAGGGCTCGCCAGAACTCATACGGCTGTTCATTGATGTGGTTTTCGCCGCCTTGGCCTGGAACGGCGGCGGAGAACAGTATGTTGTCACTGTGTCTCACCAGATTTGCGACCAGGACTTTACTTGCACCCGGCTCAATATGCTCACCCACTTCCAAACATTGGACCAGATCGAAGCGCCGCCCGAGATCGAACGGTTGACTTATATCACGGGCAACAAAATTTGTAGATGGAATCAATAGGGAGGATGATTTCACGTAGTCACCATCAACGCCCATGCAAACCAGAATGCCTTGTTTGTAATATTCAACCAGCCATGCGCCGGCACCGCAACCAACATCTAAAATATTATTGATCTTTAGACGGTCAACGACGAAAGGGACAACCACTTGCGCCGAACGAATTGCTCCCCCTTGAATGTACCGGTAAAAGGTCTCGTCATAAGCGTACTTACTGGTGACGGCCATAAGTTGCTCCTTTGCGAGGCTAGGGAACACCCCCGATCGCATGTGCTCGTGTGCGGACATTCGCAATGATTGGATGGATAGCGCTACCCTTATCTTATAAGCGTGGCGCACAATGCGTCCACAAACTTTATGCTGACCTATTATGTGTGTCTATAGTCTGGTTGCAATCCAATCCCGATAATTAAGCGAAGTGTCGGATGAACCCGTGTATAAACGCGCCTGAGGTCGCACTTCAGGCGCTGGCGATCCTTTACGCAGCTTCAAGGAATTGCGGAAGCATTCGAAGCCATCTAAACAGATCGGCTTGGGTAAGTTCTCAGGAATGGGAAACCCAAGATGGCTAATGTAAAACCTAGTGGAACGGCAGCAGCCATTGTCAATCCAAATCTGCAGTTTGATCCCATCCGTTATGTAGCCTCAGGTATCGTCTAGTTGGAATTATCCGATGATTTATTTTGCAGCGTGAATTGACCATTGCCGAGACCCAGAGCCAGCCTCGGTTATTATGCCAACGCACCCCCCAGAGTGTACCCTCGTTGCAGCATTTGTGCTGCCTCAGGTGTAACCCACGCGCTTGTTTATTACTTTGCCACACCGACACGACAAACAGCAGGCCGTGTATTTGATTTCACCCCAGATCTGTTACCCAAGTAGCTTGGATCTAGCGCGTGACTAAATGCCTATGAATTTCGCTCGCATCCGGCGGACCTCAATAATCTCGTGCATCGGTTTCTCTCATCGGCAGTCGGATCGACAAGTCAGTGTTGACCGCTTTGAAGCTCACCTTTGGCATGAGAGATACCGATACGCGATAAAAAGATACGAAGCTGGTTAATCCCAGCAGAGCACCTAACCCGTCGGTCCGGCCTCATCGCGGGCTCGCGACTGTCCTACCTAACCCTATTTCTTAACCAGCGTGCGTATCGACTCCGTGAGGATCGGAACCGCTTCAAGGCTTCGTCCTCCGGCTCGATGATTGTCTCGGCATAGAGGTCCAGCCCCAGAAACCGTACCTGTTCCTTTATGGCTGGTTCCTTTCAGTGTGTGGCTCTGAACTATCGTTCCTACTGTACTCACAGACTAACTCGCGGTCAGCGCATCGGGTTCAGTTAATCCGTGACGACTAGTGCGCCGTATCAACACTTCTCCGGAACAAATCATGAGCCTGTTGCAGCAGGTTCACAAATTTTTCTGTTGACGAGCCGAAGAACAAACGCCTACTGTTGAGACGCCAAAAACAAAGAGATGTTTTCGTTCTATTCACGGTAAGGGCGAAAGACGGTTGTGGCTGTCAGCGAAGGGATACGATTTTCCGTGTCGGTATTGACTGAAGATTGCGTTGAGACAGAATCGAAGGTTCCGGACGCTCGGCATTTGGAGGAGGTG
>Ga0206946_1117_pt1 | contig 22474 bp, 15 predicted proteins | sample Alteio_BWOrgHeat_2_FD_152965 | JGI IMG/M metagenome (GOLD analysis project Ga0206946, IMG submission 152965) | Enriched cells from forest soil in Barre Woods Harvard Forest LTER site, Petersham, Massachusetts, United States -... | ecosystem: Environmental > Terrestrial > Soil > Temperate forest > O... | reverse complement strand
ACCCAAAGATAGGGACGCTCGCGCACATCCTGGATGTTGTCGCCGCGCTGGCTCATTTGACGCAACTGACCGGTCCTGATATCCCATATCCACAGACATACATTGCCGCCCCGGGTTGACAGCATGGCGAGCTTCTCACCATCCGGTGACCACTGGGGAGACCACCAACCGGAACCGTCGGCCGCACCGTTGGTGATATTTACTGGTGCCTTACCTGCATGCAACTGTACCCACACGTCCGATCCGGCGCTGCCCCAAAGATACTGCCATGTGTAATTTGTCAGGCTTTTCTTGGCGCGTACCCGCGAAAAAGCCAGCTTCTGTCCATCAGGCGAGAAGGCATAAGGGCCGCCGTAAAGACGGCCTATGTCTTCCAATTCGAAAAGGTCGTCAACCTGGAATGCCCGTTGCGGTGCGGCGGCCGCCATGCCGACGCAAAATACCGAAACGACGAGGCCTCGGAAAAGAGCTGAAGTAAACAACTGCCGAAATAAGCTCATGTTTTTCTCACTACGCTTTGTTTTTTGATCGGGATTCGAACCAAGCCGCTGCGTCAAGCCGGCAACACATCACCATTTCTTGGTCAGGCTAATCCCAAAATATCGCTGGAGCGGATTGGCATTGTTGGTGTCGTAGTAGTAGGGCGGTACGCTGCCCGCGGCCGGATTTACTAACGGCGGAGCGCGATTAGCAATGTTGGCAACGTCAAACGACATACGCCAGCCGCCAGCCCATGAGAAGGCGGTGCTTTTCGGTGTCGTGTAGGAAACACCCAGGTCAAAGGTTGACCACGAGGACACATGACAACCCGGCCCGGCGATACCCTGCCCGGCGGCACAACCGGGGTCCATATCATTGTGGTACGAATTCGCAAAGTTCACGCGGCCATACGCGGTCCAGGCTCCTTTTTTCCATCCTATATTCGCCTTCGCGCGAAACCGGAGTGGCTGGTAGGCCTGGTTCAGAGTGCTGAATGCGGTTGACGCTGGCGTGATTTGCTCATCGTAAGTTGTGAAAACCGTGCCGGTAAAGTCAGCTGCGACGTGACCGAAATTCAGCTCCCGTTCGTAGCGAACATTGGCATCCAGACCATGAACGGTCGAAATGCCGACGTTGTTATAGCCGATATCGGCGATCGCGGTAATATTTGCCGGTGAGTAAGGTGCTCCCGTGAAGTTGAAGAGCCTGGCTGCAGTTACCGACGCTAACGTCGAATTAACTTGCGCCAGGGTCGGATGAAGATTGACCAATGGCCCAAGTAAAGCGGCGTTAGTGATTGCGTTAGTAAAAAAGCCGTTTTGGTCCAGTCTAAGTATTCTGTCTTTGTAGTTGATGTCAAAATAAGAGATATCGACAGTTAGTCCTTTGGCGAAGCTTGGCTTGAAGGTGAAGCCCGCGTTATAGGATTTCGCCGTCTCAGGTTTAAGACTGGTGCTGGTGCCGTCAAGCAGTAATACCGTCGCCATTCCACCCGGAGCAGTCGGAGAGGGCACGTTATCGACATATACGTAACGGCCAAACCCCAATTCCTCGAGCAAAGGCGCCCTGAATGATGTCGCGTAGCTGGCGCGCAGGGTCAAGTCCGGCGTGGGCATCCATCGCACGGCGGCCTTCGGGTTCGTCGTGCCGCCAACGTCACTGTAGTGATCATTGCGTATTGCGAGATCGACCGTGATTTGCTGTGCAAGCGGAACGGCATTTTTCCGACCGACAATCGGGATGAAGAGTTCCCCATACTCGGATTGAACAGATCGGCTGTTGTTCGTAAAGGCAGGCGGGGAAGCGGGGCTGGTAAGGACACTTGACATGCTCTCTTGCCTGCTTTGCACACCCAACGCCATTTGCATTGGCCCGCCCGGGAGAGTGAATAGCTTGCCGTCGATACGGGCGTCAACAGACGGATCATTGGAATTCTGGGTAAAAAAATTATCAAGGCTCGGCATTGTAGGGTTCAGTTGACCCTGAGTGTCTTTTTCTTGAGAGTATTGGTATACCGCTGCGGCCGTCCAATCGGGTGAAATGGCATATTTGATCTCGGTATTAACGGCGAGTTGTCCAGAAGAGCCAAATGCCGTCGATACAACGGATGGGTTATAGTAGGTAAAGTTGGCGATACTCCAGTAATTGCGATTCGACGACAATATATCCGCCGATATCGATAGTTGACTGGTCACATCCTGCCTGACCGCCGCATAGATGGACGTATTGTCCATTTTCTGAAGCAGGCTCAGGGGGCCAGGCGCAGATGCTGCGAATGACCGGTTCTGGGCGAGGAGCGGTTTATCATTCTCGCTGTCGATGTTGATAATCAGATTTCCGCTGACCCAATTGAAACCACCGAGTACATTTCCTCCGATATCCGGCTGCTTCCCCTGGCTGATCCGCGTTGCGCGAAAACCGGTTTCGACCCCTGAGAAATCCTTCTTGGTAATAATGTTGACCACGCCGCCCACCGCATCCGAGCCATAAATCGCGGAAGCTCCGTCTGTGAGGATCTCTACTCGGTCAATAACGCTGACGGGAATACTGGAAATATCGGTAAAGTAGCCATACGAAGTCGGAGCCAATCTTCGACCGTTCAGCAGGACCAGGGTTGTACCGGCGCCAAGGCCGCGGAGATTGACGCCGGATCCAAATGTAAGGTTATATGAGCTTGTGTCACCAATCTTCGAAACAGGATTCGATTCCTGCGAAGTGCTGCCTTTGAAATTCTGCGGAAGGTTATCGAACACCTGGTCCAACCGGGAGTAACCCTGGTCGATCATTTCCTGGCTGGTGATCGTGATCATCGGCGAGAGTGAATCCACGCCGCGGATGTGTGACCCCGTTACCTCGATCGGCTGAAGAGTTGCGGCCGCAGTGGGTGCCTGTATGCCGCCTTCTGGTGCAACTGGACTAGTCGTGGTCGCGCCGGCCGTTGGATCCTGTGAGGTATTATTGGACGATGACGGTTGCGCTTGCGTAGGTGTATCGCCCTTACTCGAGGTTTTTGCACTCGTACGGCGAACGACAATAGTTCCCTCCTTTATCGATTCGACTGTCAGCCCGGTACCTGTTAGCAAGCGTTCCAGGGCTTCGGTCTTGCTGAATTCGCCATCGACCGCGTTAGTCTTGATATCTGCAACTTGATCGTAGGGGTAGAGAAGTTGCACGCCGGCCTGCCTGGCGTAGGCATCGAGTCCGCGCGAAGCCGGTTGCGCGGGAATCGAGAACCTGGTCTTGGGTTCTTGTGCCTGGCTCGCGGGGCTGCAACAGAAGACAACGGCGACGAGAATGGCGCCGGCAACGACATTGCTCATGGCACTTTTGAATTGATGCTTTGTGGCTTTCACGGAACGTCCTCCCAGAGATTCCAACTGGTCTATGGAACTGCCGGCGGCGGGACGACTGGCGTCCTTACGTTACATCAACCGCTCCTTGGTGAGGACGCTTGGCGAGAAAATTTCCGTTACATGGACATTACAGAATTTGCCATTTGATGGCGGTCAGCCTTTTGCCGGGCCGACGAGATAGATGGTGTTGCCGTCTTCAATCGACGTGCGAATGCCGAAGCTGGCGCCCAAGGCGCTGATGAATGAACTGACGTCGTCGGTGTGAAAGTAGCCACCGACCCGCAGGCTGCCGATGGCGGGGTCTGCGATGGCGAGCTTGCGGATGTTGTATCGATTGAACTCTGTAAGTGCCTCGCTCAAAGTCTGGCCGTCGAAGGCGATCATGCCGTTATCCCAGGCTATCCGCCGGCCGGCTTCGGCCACGCTTACGTTGTGAACGGTTTGTATGCCTTTGCCATATACACCGATCTGGCCGGCGGACAGCGTGCCAAGAGTTTGCGAATCATCGCCCTCGCCTTGCGTGCGCACGGATGTCACGTCGACAACGCCCTCGGTGACGATCACCTCGACCGAGCCGGGCCGGGTCCGCACCGAGAACTCGGTGCCGACGGCCCTGATCTGGATTCCTTTTGCCGTTACTACGAATGGGCGGTTGGGGTCTTTCGCGACCTTGAATAGCGCCTCGCCGTCTTTGAGTTCGATTTGCCGCCGATTGGGCTCGTATTCAACCGTGGCATTCGACTGCGTGTTGAGCGAAAGAACGGAACTGTCTTCGAGTTGAATGTGCCGCCGCTCCCCGACCTGGGTGACGTAGCTCGGAGCCTGGTCGTGAACCACGGTAACCAGGCCAGCCGTGGCGATGGCAAGCAGAATTACCGCTGCCGACGCAAAGCGCCATGGATGAACAACCGTGAATGCGGGTTTGTCGCGCGCCAGCAGATTCGCATCGACAGGCTCGCCGGCGGCCGGTCGCAGGGAAGCGAGCCGGTCGAGCCGCCCCCATACGTTCTTGAGCCTGAGGTAGGCAGCCTCGTGCGCGGGGTCGGCGCGCACCCAGTCTTCAACGCGGGCCTGCACGTCGGGCGATTCAGGTTCGGCGTCGAGCTTCGCCAGCCAATCCGCGGCTTCGCTTTCAATGTCAGGAGTCATTTGCGCTTTTTACTTTCTTGCGTTTCCAAAGCCACTGCGGGGATTGCGGGCGCAATGTCTTTGGCGAAACGTTTGGGCCGGACAACGTAGAATTGACCAGATATTCGGTACAGAGGCGCACGCCTTTGGCGACATGCTTTTCAACGGTATGTTCGGCAATACCCAGTTTGGCTGAGATTTCCTTCTGCGAAAGACCGTAGACCTTGCGCAAGGTAAAAACTTGCTGGCACTGGGTCGGCAGAGTCTCGATCGCCTGGCACAGGAGCCGAAGCTCCTCGCGCGCGCCGGCCACCTGCTCCGCGCTTGGTGCATTGGTTAAGACGTCCAGGCCTTCAAGGTCCGCCACCAGCTCCATGGGAACGACCCGATCGTGCCGCACTCGCTCGATGGCGAGGTTTCGTGCCAGGGTGAATATGAACGCCCGCGGCGATTGCAGCGAACGGAAATCGCTCATCGCGCAAATCTGCGCGTAGCACTGCTGAACAATGTCTTTTGCCTCCTGGTCCGCAAAAAACTTGCGCAAATAGCCCCGCAATTCCCGCTCAAGCGGGAAAATTTCGTCACGGAACCAATGGTCACGTTCTAAAGACATGGGCTGCCCGCCGTTGTCTTGGCGTGAAAACCATCAGGATAATCAATCACTTTTGTCATCCGCCCTCGGCTCAAGGGGATATACCAAGAGCCCATTATAGGGAGGACGCGTGAGGGGGAATTTTCCGGTAGTCGCTCGATTGGAATTAGAAAATGAAGCAATTATAGAGCTGCGGCAAAGGATCGCGACGTAGACGGACCGACCCAGAACCCCGCATGGGGACGTTGCTCCTACGAACGGCCGAAATCGCACAACAATCGATGGCGAGGGAATCGGCAATCAATTCGATCACGGCTTCTTTTGAATTCAGCTTTTGTCGCGACAAAACTTACCGCATTGCTCCAATTTGCCCGGTTTGGGTTACCGGCGCATATCGTGTCACGAATTCGAGTACGCGACGCTGCGCGTCGATAGCGTTCGGTAATGACCATCCCGCTACAGAATGAGGTTCGTCCTTGTATAGAGCAAGCTGCGCAGTCTTCCCCAATTGTTCAAGTCCTCGAAACATTTCCTCAGAAGATGCCGACGGGACGCTATCCAAAGTGCCATGAATCAACAGTATCGGTGTCCGGATTTTGTCGGCCTGGTGATACGGCGAATTGGTCAGGTATTGCTTAAATGCCGTCCATGGATTCGCATCCGACTGGAGGCGCATCGCCCAAGCGGGCCAACCAGTCCAAGAGGTGGAAAAAAGATCCAATGGAGCTGGGCTGTAGGCCACCCCTGCCCGAAAGAGATTGGTCTCCGTGAGAATTGAGGCGGTAGCATATCCACCTTGGGAATGGCCCTCCAGCACGAGACGGTTGGCGTCTATGTAGCCAAGATCGATCGCATGATTGATCTGTGGAAGAAGGTAATCTCTTAACTCACGTATCAGATTGCCATCACCCCGCGCTATAGGTGTAAGTGGCAACAAATCTGGAAGCACAATCGCATATCCCCGCGATAACCAAAACTGAGCAAGCTCGCTGCCCGCCAGTCGGTCACCTCCAAATTTATTCACTGACTTGGACATTTCATAACCTGGATAGATCTTTACGATGGCGGGGAGGTGTTGGCCATGCCTGTACCCTGATGGCAGCAAAATACCGGTCTTGAGCATTCGCATACTTCCATCATAGGACGGAACTTCCGTTGTGAAAGTTACGTTAGAGCCGGCTGACAGTCCGTCCAGCGCTGGATTGATACGGGTAAGCCGTCGTAGTTGGCGTAGCGAGGAATCGAACTGATATAAGTCCGGAGGGGTGGCCGCATTTGTATATTTAAGCACGATCGAATCAGGAGAAGCACTGCCGACGAACGTGAAATCCGAAAACTCTTCAGTGAGAGGAGTTGCGTCGCCAGTAGACAGTTGGATTCGCAGGACCATTTGCTTGCCATTAACGAATTCACTGCCCTGCAGGACGAAGGCATCAGGCTGGGGCTGCCAAAGGTTGTCTCGATCTCGAAATATCATTCCTCGATAGTGGAGTTTCTGTTTCACCACAATACGATGTGGTGAAGCGCCGTTCAAAGGAACTACTGCAAAGGCCAAAGCATCATCCGCAGCCAGACGAGCGATCACGGTACTTCCGTCGGCCGTGAACCCTATTTGATCGAATTGCTCCGGATATGCAGAATTTGATGGGGCCGAGACCTTACCCATTTCTGGTGCAAGCCGTAACGGCCTCACCATTTCTCCTTTTGACAAATCGGCTAGCCAGAGTTCTCCGTTCTGTACAAAGACCAGGCGATCACTTTCTGGAGTCCAATGAAAGATCGCGCTGTATTCCTGTGATTGAGCAGGCGCAGTGTAGATAATTTGATCTACGATGCCGAAGGAACGTGCCTCACCGCCGCCAGAAGGCGCCACAAATAATTCATATTTACTGTCTTCACCGCTCTTTGCCGTCAAATAGGCGATCCATTTCTCCGATGGCGCCATTTCATAAGCATAGGGCTGCGCTTCTCCAGGAACGGAAAAGAGCGCCCGATGGCTACCCGCAACAATCTCAATCCGCTCGATCGCCGTGCGGGTTGCACGGACTCCTGAAAACTCACGGCCGATACGCGGAACTTCGGTAGCCACTGCCTTCGTTTCCGCTCCAGACACCTTTACTGTAACGGTCACGCGGTTAGTGGTACCGCTGCTCGCTTCAGAGAGCGGGGCAGGATTGGGCTCCATCACGGTCAGGACATATAAGGCAGTGCCACTCTTGGACCATGCAGGGCGATCAAGATCGTTCCATCGTTTCACAAATACTTGGGCATCGCTTCCTCTCCTGGCCTTTCCAGTACGTATGTCCGCGACCCAAACTTGCGGCTTCCCGTCGGAATCTGAAAGAAAAGCAATCTGGCTGGCATCGGGAGAGAAAGCCGCGTTCCAATTCGACCATTTACCAGCATGAATTTCCGTCGTCTCTTCGGTTTTCATGTCAGTCACATATAACCGGGCTCCCACCATCGAAGAGAGCATGCCGTTGGGAAGAATCGGAATCTCGCCGCCATACAGACTGGTCACGCTGCGGGATGGTGGACGAGCTATTGTCGAATACGCCAGAAACCGCCCATCGGGACTAAGCACGGGCCGGTCGTTGCTCCCGATTTCCACCCATTGCAAAGCTCCTTCAGGTGACAAAGGCTCAGAAGTAACCGGCGGCGTTGCCGCCGCCGGATTCGTGGCTCCCTGGATAACACTGCCGATCACTAGTGCACGTAATAAGCGCGCAGATGTTTGTATAAATCTGTTCATGCGAAACTTCTGGCTAGCGAGAATCAGCCCCTAAGGCGACACAACATGCTCGGCACGAAAATTTCAGCCATGCAAACAATATTGAGCCGCGATATACCTGTATTGTCACCACTTCTTTGTAACGGTTACGGCAAACGCTCTCTGGAGCGGGTTCGCATTCAGCGGATCATAACTAACCAACGAGGAGCCCGCGGGATAGTTTGCGAAGGGAGGTGCGCGATTGAATACATTTGCTACATCGAACGCTGCCCTCCAACCACCTGCCCAAGCCATCCCGGCGCTTTTTGGCGCAGTGTAAGAAAATCCCAAATCAAAAGTTGTCCACGACGATATCCGGCAGCCTGGGCCAGCGAGTCCTTTTCCGGCGGCGCAGTTAGGATCCATATCATTATTGTAGGAATTCGCATAGTTGACACGGCCGTACGCGGTCCATGCCCCGCTACGCCATCCAAGATTCGATTTAGCGCGAAATCGGAGCGGCTGATTGATCTGATTCAGAGCACTGAACTGGGCCGTCGTTGGCGTTATTTGTTCGTCGTTAATCGTATACAACGTGCTGGTGAAGTCCGCGTAAGCGTGTCCGACATTCAGGTCCCGTTCGTAACGTAAATTGAAATCCAGACCATGAACGTTTGAACTCCCAACGTTGTTGTATCCGATGTTGGCAATGGCTTTAATATCCGCCGCCGTATAAGGTACACCCGTATAATTGTATATAGTTGCCTGGCCCGCGAGCGCCGCATTAATCTGCGCCAAAGTAGGACTGAGATTGACCAAAGGCCCGAGCGCACTGGCGCTCGTGATTACATTTGAAAAGAAGCCATTGGTATATAGCCTTAGGATACGGTCCTTATAGTCGATGCTGAAGTAGGAAACATCAAGGCTTAGTCCGTTGAGAAAAGACGGCTTGAATGTGAAGCCGGCGTTATAAGATTTCGCGCGTTCAGGCCGGAGATTAGCGTTTGTGCCATCGAGCAGTAGTACCGTTGCCATTCCTCCGGGTGCATTGGGCGATGGTACGGAATAGACATACCCCATTGTTGACAGGTCGCCCTTACCCAACTCCTGTAGTAACGGGGCTCGAAATGATGTTGCATAACTCGCACGTAGATTCAAGTCCTGCGTTGGCGCCCATTTCAGCGCGACCTTCGGATTTGTTGTGGTTCCGAAGTCGCTATAACTATCATTGCGAACAGCAAAATCAAGAACCAGTTGCTGGGCCAACGGGAGAGCATTCTGGCGTCCCACAATTGGAACAAAAAATTCACCGTAGACGGACTGCACGGACCTGCTGCCACTAGTTTGCGTTGTGCCCTGCGTCGCCAGACTTTCCTGTCTGTCCTGTAAACCAAGTGCCATTCGCATTGCCCCGCCAGGAAGGTCCAGTAGCTTCCCATCGATGTGCGCGTCGAATGACGGGGTATTGTATTTCAGCGACTCATTTACAAAGCTCTTTATCGCCGGGTAAGCCAAGGCGTTGTAGTCCTTTTCCTGCGATTCCTGGAATACTGCAGTAGCTGACCAATTGGGCGATATGGCGTATTTGAGCTCGGCATTCGTAGCGAGCTGGTTGGCCCAACCGGCGGCGGAGAAAGGGCTGAAGGAAAAGACCGCCTGATTTTGGTAGTTCCGATTGGATGACAGCAGGTCTACTGATGCCGTAAGTTGGCTTGTCACTTCTTGTCTGACTGCCGCATAAATAGAAGTACTATCCAGCTTTTGCAGAAGATACAATGGGTCCGGCACGTTGGCTTCCAAGGGTCGATTCTTAGCAAGCAGCGGTTTGTCGACTTCTGTGTCAATGTTGACAAGAAGGTTTCCGCTTCCCCAGTCGAAACCTCCAAGCACGTTGCCGCCGAGGTCGGGCTGCTTGCCTTGACTAATCCTTGCCGCACGCACACCGGTCTCTAAACCCGTAAAGTCCCGTTTTGTAACTATATTGACGACACCTCCGATCGCATCTGAACCATAGATTGCCGACGCGCCATCGGTAAGTATCTCGACGCGGTCGATTATGCTTACGGGAATGCTTGAGATATCTACGACAAATCCGCGCGCGGTTGGGGCCAGTCTTCGGCCATTCAACAGTACGAGCGTCGTTCCGGCTCCCAACCCGCGCAGATTAACTCCAGATGCGAATGTAAGATTGGTGCTTGCGTCCCCACCATGGCCAGATGTAGGATTTGATTCCTGCGAAGCGCCACCTTTGAAATTCATCGGAAGCTGCTCGAATACTTGGTCGAGCCGATTGTAGCCTTGGTCGATCATTTCCTGAGCGGTGATTGTTATCATCGGCGAAAGCGAATCCACGCCGCGGATATGGGATCCTGTAACCACGACCTGTTGAAGTGTTGCGTTCGGAGCAATGTCTGCCGGCCCACTTGCTTGTGCTGATTGCACCTCTGTGCCTGTCACTACCGCTGAGTTCGATAAGGTCAGTGCAATTGTCTTTTCGCCGACAACCTTGAATCCGAACCCTGTGCCTTCGAGCAACGCCTTGAGACCTTCATCGACAGCGTGACTTCCTCGTACACCTTTACTTGAAACTCCATCAAGTTTCTGGCCTGACACAAGAAACTGAATATCCGCCTGCTTAGAAAATAGAATTGCGGCTGATGCCAACGCCTGAGGGGGGACATCAAAGTCTATTTTCCTATTCAGATCCATGGCAAAACTGGGGGCGGTTTGAACTATGAAGAAAAGGAAAAAAGCCGCAGAGACGTATCTACATAATCTCGCCAGCGTGAATACGTGCGCGTTCATATATTGGCTCCCTGAACTACTTTCGTTAGTTGGTGATGGCCTTTTCAAAAAATCCGAGGCTCTCAGGTTAGACGGCCAACTGTCGCGAAACTGAAATATGGGAGTGTCGATGTCACGCTATTTGCCTTTCGAAGGTTTCACCGCTGCAGGTGACTTCGTCAGGGCGAAAGGGTGTATATGCCTTTAATTCGTAGCAAGCTCGCGTCAAACGTTAGTTACCAGCCAAGGGAGAGACCAAGACAGTCTCTTTGCTGATCTCGATTACGCGTACGGGGATTATTTCCGGGAGCGCACGCAACCATTCGTCAGTATGCTCTGCGCTGATAGCGCCCGTGACTCTCAAATCGTTAAGGTTCTGGTCAGTTACTACGATCTCGCGCGACGAATACCGGTTGACCGTCGCCACGACGAGGCGCAACGGCTCGTTGACGAATTCGAGCCTTCCTGCCTGCCACGCGGAGACAGCGGCGCGATCTATGGGTTTCACTGCAATAGCCACAGTACGTTCGTCGATAAGAACTTCTTCGCCGGCTTTGAGACGCACTTGGTGCTGGGACACCAACCTATGAGACCGCGATTCAGGTAGTTCTTGTATGACGTCCACCACACCTTCGCTCACAGCAACCGCCGTGCTGTCGGCAGCTCGCCGCACATTGAATTCAGTACCAACTGCTCGCACGCTAACCTGGCCCGCATGAACAATAAACGGTCTTGCGGAATCCTTGGCAACCTTGAATGACGCCTCACCGCTTTCGAGTACGAGATAACGTGTCTCACCAGAAAAATTCACTGAGATCGAAGATCGCGCGCCAAGGCGCACTTCCGAACCGTCAGGAAGCTTCTCAACCCGTTGCGTGGCGAGGGGCGTCTGGAACGTGGCAATAAGCTTGGTGGACTGAACTGGAAACAGGATTTGTTGCCAATTCACGACTACGGTGACGATAACAAGCGCTACCGCTGCTGCAAAGGGAACCGCATATCGGCGCTGACTGATTAACGATGCCATTGACGAGCGCCATCCCGCAATCCGGACGGATATTCCGGAAATTTTTTGGGTGCCTTTTGACGCCGACGACGGTCCGCGATGGGGTGGCGCCGTCAATTCTTTCGCCCATTGAGACCGGTCTTCGACCGATAAGCTTCGGACGGCTTCGAACTGCTGCTGAGCGTCCTCAAACGCTGCACGGTTCAGCGGATCAGCCTCATACCACTGCAGCCACGCCGAAAACTCGTCCTGCGAAACATCTTCGGCCTGGAGCCGCAATAACCAGTCGCCGGCGATATCGAACCGGTCTTCGCCGATTGATTGTGAAATGTCAGTCATGTTTGATCCCATCACTGGCTTTTCGGTACTCGCTGCGGACCTGTTTGCATACCTTCAATCCGCGAACGATGTAATAGTGGACCATGCGCGTGGAAAGCTTCATTTCCGCGGCCACCTCAGCCAGCGGCCATTCCAGCAGCACATGGAGCGCAAATGCCTGGCGGCACTTGTCGGGCAGTTCCTGCATGGCGGCGGAGATGCGCTGGAGTTCTTCCTGCGCGAGGATTTTCCGCTCCGGCGAAGCCGTCTCGTCAACTTCGTCGAACAGCATCTGTTCGTCACGCGTAAGGCGGTCGCCGACTATCTGATGCCGGACCCGGTCGATGGCGATGTTGGCGGCGATCTTGAAAAGATATGCCTGCAGGAAACTCACCACGCCCGGCGTTTCAAGCTGCAGCAGCTTGACATAGGCTTCCTGCGCGACTTCCCGTGCTTCCTGGTCGTTGTTGAGCCTGGCCCGAAGAAAGCTTACCAGCGCGCGGTTGTGCTCCTTGAACAGCCGCCCGACAAGCTCCGCGCGCTCCTCACGGCTCTTGGCCGACAGATCGACGCCCGGACTTTCCGGTTCGGCCTGGCGAACACCTTGAGACGGTTTCTGGGCTTTTTCGGTCACTTGTACAGGTCCGGGCGCAATGTCCCTGCGTGTTAGACGGCTGACAGTTCAAAAAGGTGAAATCCCGCGGAGAAACCTTCTTTCCTCTCCGCGACCCGCGTCGCCAGCCTGCCCCGGGAAGGAACCGGTCTCCGGCTGATCACCCGCCGTCGCGTGGCCGGACGAGAACGACGCAAAGCGTCAATCCGGGCCTCCGTGTCGGGAACCCGGCCCATGATTCGTATTATGCCCAAGGCACGGTTGTGTGGCCGGTGTACCAGACTCGTCCGGCGCGCAGCGGTAAAGACAGGTAATAGCGTTCACGTTTCATTGTCATGACAAAACCGGGGGGCGCAATCCATCGCCCCGGATTCCGGAAAGCGTCCGTTCAAACGTCTTAACGGTAACTGGTTTTGGCAGTGTGAAGCAGGTACGGGAAATCTCTGAAGGAGCGTGGTTTGCAATTCGAACAACGGCAGCGGAATCCAGGAAAACACCTGGTTGGCGTCACGATCGTGGTGGCGATGCATATCCTGCTCATCTATGCGCTTGTCAACGGACTTGCGCACAAGATTGTGGAAGTCGTCAAGCAGCCGCTGGAGACCAAGTTGATCGAAGAGGTCAAGGAAAAACCTCCGGAAGAACTTCCGCCGGTGGTGCCGAAGCTAAACGTTCCGCCGCCTCCCTTCATTCCACCGCCGGAAGTGCAAATCCAGACCCCGGTCGTGCAGACCAATGTCATTTCCGCGACGATCGATGTCAAGCCGGTGACGCCTCAACCACCGGTGACGCATCCGGCAGAGGCGCCAAAACCGCGGGTGCGCAAAGGCATTGTTCCGGTATTCAAGGTTGAATTCACCTATCCGCGCAGGGCGATGCAAGGCAATGTTGAAGGTAACGTACTCGCGCACGCTTATGTTGCGAAAAACGGCACGGTAACCGACGTGCAGATCGTGCAAACAAACAGGCCGGGGTATTTCGAAACGGAAGTGATCCGGGCGCTCAAGCAGTGGAAATTCACGCCGGATGAAAATGACTACATCGTCGAAGTGCCTGTCGGGTTCAAGCTGAACGATTAGCGCAGTCTGATGCGGCATTTTCGTTTAAGCCGGGCCGCCGGCTCCCGCCGCTTTCCGGCTTCAACGTTTGACGTCAATCGGCGAATGACCCGGCATTGACTGCTTTCGCGCGCACGAAGTCCGGGAAGAAACGATCCCGGATATTTTGCGGCCCATCCCCGCCCAGGGCAAACAGCACGCTATCCGGCAGCCCCGGACATGATTGCCAGAGAGGCGGCAGTCCCGCAAAAGTCCCGCTAAAAAGGAAAACGGGTTACGTGCGTGACACGTAACCCGTTGAAAGACTGGCGCGCCCGGCAGGATTTGAACCCACGACCCCTTGGTTCGTAGCCAAGTACTCTATCCAACTGAGCTACGGGCGCTTATCACGGCGAACGCCGTTTTATTGTCGGCTGATGCCTTGGTTGGACGACGATTATACCAGATTGGTGGGGGAAATCAGCCCCTTAGGGGTGGGCGGGGTTCGCGTGGGGGCGTTGCCGTGCGTGGTATTCTGCTTGTAAATGAGGGATTTGTCCCCAAAACGTGATTCCCTGCGGTCACGGCTTTACTGCTGCGTGTGGCTTCGCCAGACCGAATGGAGTAACAAGCAATGTTAGGGACCCTTCGACGGGCTCAGGGCGAACGGTACGAAAGAGGCGGTCGGGCGCTTTGCGCCCTTAACTTCTGCACTGCATCCCTTATGGCCGTGGCATTGTTGTGGCCGGCGCTTGCCCTCGCCCACAAAGCCAGCGACAGCTACCTGTTCCTCACGGTCGACGATGCTTCGCTCGCCACCGGTGAAGTCAAAGGCCAGTGGGATCTTTCGCTGCGTGATCTGGATTTTGCGCTGGCGCTCGATGACAACGCCGACGGCAACATTACCTGGGGCGAGGTGAAGGCGCACCAAAGCGAGATCGCGGCGTATGCGTTCGCACGGCTCAGGATCGCGGGTGACGGCAAGGCCTGCCCGGTCGCCGTCACCCATAACCTGATCGACGACCATACCGACGGCGCCTACGCGGTGATGCAGTTTGTCGCGCGTTGCCCCGGCGCGGTGCACACGCTCTCGGTCGATTACCACATGCTGTTCGACATGGACCCGCAGCACCGCGGACTGCTCAGGCTTACGCGAGGTGCTACGACCGAGACCGCCATCTTCAGCCCGGACCACCCCAACCAGAGCTTCAGCGTGGCGAGCGTTTCAAAGTGGTCGCAGCTTGGGCAGTTCATCGTCGAGGGGATTTTTCATATCTGGGTCGGCTACGACCATATTCTGTTTTTGCTGTCGCTGCTGCTGCCGGCGGTGATGCGCTATCGCGACGGCCGCTGGCAGCCGGTGGCGAAATTCGCCGATGCTTTTTTTGAGGTGCTGAAAATCGTGACCGCTTTCACCGTCGCGCATTCGGTCACGCTCTCGCTCGCCGCGCTGGGCATCGTGACCCTGCCCTCGCGGTTGGTGGAATCGTCGATTGCGCTGTCGGTGATATTGGCCGCGCTCAACAATGTGTTCCCGCTGTTCCAGGGCCGGCGCTGGATTGTCGCGGGCCTGTTCGGGTTGATACACGGCTTTGGTTTCGCCAGCGTTCTGGCCGACATGGGTTTGCCGCGCGAATCGCTGGTGCTGGCGTTGTTTGGATTCAACGTCGGCGTGGAAATCGGGCAGCTCGCGATCGTATCGGCGTTTTTGCCGGTGGCGTATTGGTTAAGGCGTTCGCGGTTCTATCGCGTGGTGGTGTTTACGGGCGGGTCTGTGGTGATTGTGCTGGTTGCGGCGGCGTGGTTTGTAGAGCGGGCGTTTGATTTGCGGGTGTTTGCGCGGGTGTTTGGGTAGGGCGAAAAACGTGGAGAGCTGCCCAACAGTCTCCTCCCCCTATCAGGGGGAGGATTAAGGTGGGGGTAAGGTTATAGCGCACTCGATACCGATGGGCACGGCAAATGCACGCTCCTTTACCCCCATCCCAACCTTCCCCTTTGGCTGCGCAAAGGGGTAGTTGACCCTTCCACCTGCGGTGGAACGGGGGGAAGGGACCGTTAGTCAGCTCTTTTAGGTTGGCGAAAAGTTTTTACTTCGGCACCGGCGACAACACTCTCACTTCCGGCAAGCGCGAGCGGTCCACCATGTGGCCTGCCTGCATCACCGCATGTGTCTTGCGGATGTTGTGAATATCGGCGAGCGGGTCGGCGTCGAGCAGCACCAGGTCGGCGATCTTGCCTTTTTCGATGGTGCCGATGTCGTTTTGCAGGCGTGATGCGAGCGCGCCGTTTTTGGTGCCGGCGGTAATCGCCTGCGCCGGGGTCATGCCGAGCTCGACCAGGCCTTCGATCGCCATCAGCGTGCCGATGCCGTGGCTCTGGCTGTCAGGCTTCGGGTCGATCTGGAATTCCGGCGCGGCGGCCCAGTAGTTGTCGGTGCCGACGGTGGAAATACACCCCGACTTGATCAGGTTCTTGGCGTTCTGGTAGCGGATTTCGAAACCTGCCTGCGTGTCGCTTGCGCGTTTGCGCACATCGTAGAGCGTTCCCGGCAACGGTCCTTTTTTCGCGGCTTCGTCGATTTTCTTTTGCTCGTCGGCGGCTTTCTTGGCGTGGCGTTCCCAGGCTTCGCCGGTAATCGAGCTCACCAGCATCGAGCAGATCACCTTGTGCTGCACGATCATGTCGATCAGGTCCTGCGGCATCGGCCGCGGCGAGTTGGCTTCGGGGTGCTGGATCAAATCGACGCCTGCAAGTACCGAGAGCTTGATGCCTTCGAGCGTGGTCGAATGCGTTTCCGCGCTGAGTCCGCGCTTGTGGGTTTCGTCGACCATCACTTTTTGCGCTTCGGGCGAGAAGCCGATGTAAGTCGGTTCGCCAAAGTGCGTGGTGCCGCCGAATTTGAGGAAGTCCGGGCGGCGGTCGAGGTATTTGTTGATCGCGACGCGCAGTTCTTCCGGCGTCATGTCGGCGAGCGTTTCGCCGGCGCCGAGGGAAATGGCCTCATCGACTTCCGCCTGAAAGCGCGTGACATCGCGTTGCGGGTACAAGCCGAAGGAGGTCGAATAGGGTCCGCCCCAGCCGACGATGTTACCGGCGGCGAGAATCCGCGAGCCAGTCGCCTTGCCTGCGGCGATCTGGTCGCGCACTTCGGTAAGCGGGGTCAGCACGCCGTAGCTGTCGCGTACGGTGGTGACGCCATACTTGAGGTAGATCTGCGCGGCTTCGAGCACGATTTCGTTTTCGCGCGAGAAGTATTTGGCCATGGTCTCATAGCGGTCGCGCACGCCGCCATAGAGCGACAGGTGCACGTTGGTGTCGATGAAGCCGGGCGTGAGGTACAGGCCGTCGGCCTTGATGATTTCGGCGCCGGACGGGATGCTCACCGCGCCGCGCGAACCGACCGCGCTGATGCGGGTGTCGGTTATCACCACGACGCCATCCCGGATCGGCGCGCCGCCGTTGCCGTCGATGATGGTTGCACCGACGATCGCGGTGTCTTTCGCGTTTGCGGAAAATGCGGCTGCCGCGAACGCGGCCATGACCAGACCTGCCAATAGATTACGCTTCATTATTACGCTCCCTGGTTACAATTTGGACTGCAATCCGATGCACATTATAGGCACCCGCGGCGTTGGCGGCACCTGACGAAAATCAAGCCGGGGCCAGGATTATTTCCACGCGTTTGTTACGTTTGCCTTCGCTGCGGATCTTCACCACGCGGATGCCGCCGATCTCGGCGATGTTCTTTACATGCGTGCCGCCGCAGGGCTGCAGGTCGATACCGGGAATTTTCAGGAGCCGCACGCGGCCAGCGCCGCGCGGCGGCTGCACGCTCATGGTTTTGACCAGCTCCGGGCGGGCGTCCAGCTCTTCGTCGGTGATCCAGACGGTTTCGGTTTCCACCGCACGCGCAATCAGTTCGTTGGTTCCCGTCTCAATTTTGGCGCTATCGAGCAAGGCCATGTCGATGTCGAAATCGAGGCGGCCCTTGTCGGGTGAAATATTGCCGCCGGTCACCGGCGCCACCACCACGCACGACATGACGTGCAGCGCGGTGTGCAGGCGCATGAGGGCGTAACGGCGCGCCCAGTCGAGGTGCAAGCTGAGCGTCTCGCCGGCTTCGGGCTGCGGCATGCCGGGCGCGGGGATGTGCAGGATGTGGTCCTGCGCATCGCCCTTGCGGGTATCGGCGATGGTGATTTTCTCGCCGTTTTCGCGTAACAGGAACCCGGTGTCGCCCAACTGGCCGCCGCCCAGCGGATAGAAAATACTGCGGTCGAGTTCGATGCCGCGCTCGCTGACGCCGGTCACCTGCGCGCTTGCGGTCTGCAGGTAGGCGTCATCCCTGAACAGGAGCTCGGTGTGCATTCAGGCTGCGCTCTGGTGGTATTTCACCCACAACGGGTCGGCGATGCCGGCCTCTTCGAAGCCCTTGGCGCGCAGCAGGCAGGAATCGCACTTGCCGCACGGCGCGACGCCGGCGGCGGGGTCGTAGCAGCTGTTGGTCTGCGCATAATCCACGCCCAGCTGCATGCCGGTGCGGATGATCTGGCCCTTGGTCATCGCTATCAGCGGCGCGCGGATGCTGATTTTGTGCGTGCCCTCGACGCCGGCGCGCGTGGCGAGCCGCGCCAGTTTTTCAAACGCTTCGATGAACGCCGGCCGGCAGTCGGGGTAGCCGCTGTAATCGACGGCGTTGACGCCGATGAAAATATCATCCGCCCCCAGCACCTCGGCCCACGCCAGCGCGTAGCTCAGGAAGATGGTGTTGCGCGCAGGCACGTAGGTGACCGGGATGCCTTCGTCGATGCCGGCCACCGTCTCGTGCTTCGGTACCTCGATGTCGGCGGTCAGCGCCGAGCCGCCGAATACCCTGAGGTCGATGTCGACCACGCGGTGGTCCGCCACTTTCATCTGCTCGGCGGTCCTGGCCGCCAGGTTGACTTCGAGCTGGTGGCGCTGCCCGTAACGGAAGCTCATGGCGTAGCAGGCGAAACCCATGGTCGTGGCCATGGCCAGCACGGTGGTCGAATCGAGGCCGCCGCTCAACAGCACCACGGCCCGGTTCGGCCCCGTTTTGTTCTTTTTTGTGCCCATTCTTTTTATCGCTCTGCCGGCTGGCGCCATATAAACATCCAATGATACTCAAGCTGCGATAAAGTAAAAGCCTCGACGTGGACGACAAAGGAAACTTCATGGGTAAAACGCGCTTTGAGGCGCTGGTATTCGACGCTTACGGCACGCTGTTCGACGTGCATTCGGTCGCCACGCAATGCGAGTTGATATGGCCGGGCAAAGGCGCCGCGGTCAGCCAGCTCTGGCGCGCCAAACAGCTCGAATACACCTGGCAGAGGAGCCTGATGCGGCGTTACGAGGATTTCAATAAGGTCACCCGCGATTCGCTGCATTACGTGTGCGCGGCGATGAAAATCGAGCGCAGCGGCCAGCAGTTCGCGTCGCTGATGGATGAATACCTGCGGCTCGCGATGTTTCCCGGCGCGGCGCAGGCGCTGCGCGACCTGGCGCCGCGCAAGCTCGCGATCCTGTCCAACGGCTCGCCGGCGATGCTGGAGCCGATGATCCGTCACGCCGGCATCGCCGGTGCGTTTGCGGCGGTGCTTTCGGTCGACAGCGTCAAGGTCTACAAGCCCGACCCGCGCGTATACCAGCTTGCGGTCGATGCGCTGGGCGTGCCGGCGGCGAACATCGGTTTCGTTTCCTCCAACTGCTGGGATGCGTGTGGCGCCAAGGCGTTCGGCTTTCCCACGTTCTGGATCAACCGCGGCGGTGCGCCGGTCGATGGGTTGGGCGCTGCGCCGGATTTTATATTGAGCAATCTGGGCGAATTGCCGGAGGCGGTCGCTGCGTAGGCGTCGGCTTGCAGTAGAGATTAAATGCAGGGTTACATCCCGTTACCCGCGCGTCCTTCAAAGCGTCAACGCCGGTGACGGCGGCGGCGTTCATATAGTACCGGGCCCACCATGCATCAACCCTGACCCGATACTGAGAAGGAGACGAACATGAACCGCAAACTGACCAAGATCGCAATGCTGGGATTGCTGGGCGTCACGCTTGCCGCGGGCAGCGCCGCGGCATCGGCGCACGAGCGCATCGGCTTCGGCGTCAACATCGGCGTGCCTGCAGTGGGCTATGCCGCGCCTGCGCCGTACTACGCCCCCGCGCCGTACTACTATGAAGCGGCGCCCTACTACGCTCCCGTGGTTGCCGGCTATTACGGCCCGCGCTACCCGGCGTATTACCACCGGTGGCATGAATATCGCCGCTGGTAAGCCCGGCTTGAAGCGGTAACGGCAGCAATGCCGCAGCACCATGGGGCCCGGTTCGCCGGGCCCTTTGCATTGCTGCCCGCGCAAGACGGATTGCTGCAATAAATACACGAAACAATTGGTTGCATGCCGCACATACGGGGTTTGCGAATCTCTGATTAAATAACGGGTTGGCGCGGGTCAGGCGTGGTTCCACCTCGGCACCCGCGGTGCAAAAACCGGTGGATTTTCGCGTTTCGCAAGTGTTTCGCCATCCTTCCGGCGAGGCGCCTGCATTCGCAGCGGCGCCGGGAGCAACGCCGCGCAATCCAGATTGCCGGAAACGCAATAAGGGGAAAAACTTGCTTCAGCACAATCCTGTTAACGGGCCGCGCCGGCGGTGGGTGTGGGTCATTGTCGCCGCCGTCGTCATCGTGGCTGCGCTCATTTACTGGCTCAGCACGCGCTCCTCCGATTCTTCCGCGCCCGGCGGCGCCACTTCCGGCGCCGATGCGGCCAAAGGCGGCGGCAAAGGCAGTGGCAAAGGTGGCCGCGGCTCGGCCCAGGTGCCGGTGGTGGTGGTGCCCGCGCGCACCGGCGATATCGGCGTCTACCTCAACGGCCTGGGCTCGGTGGTGCCGCTGCACACCGTTACCGTGAAAAGCCGCATCGACGGGCAGTTGATGCAGGTGCTGTTCAAGGAAGGCCAGATCGTCAAATCCGGCGACCTGCTCGCCGAAATCGACCCGCGCACCTACCAGGCGGCGCTGCTGCAGGCCGAAGGCCAGATGGCGCGCGACCAGGCGCTGCTGAAAAACGCGCAACTCGACCTCGAGCGCTACACCACGCTGTTCAAGGAAGATTCCATCGCCAAGCAGCAGCTCGACACGCAGGCCTCGCTGGTCAAGCAATACGAAGGCACGGTCAAGATCGACCAGGCGGCAATCGACACCGCCAAGGTCAACCTGATTTACACCAAAATTACCGCGCCCGTGGCGGGAAGGCTGGGCCTCAGGCAGGTCGACCCGGGTAACATCGTGCACGCGTCGGATTCCACCGGCATCGTCGTCATCACCGAGCTGCAACCGATTTCGGCGCTGTATACCATTCCTGAAGACAACGTCCCCGGCGTGATCAAACGCCTGCAGGCCGGCGAAAAACTGCCGGTGGAAGCGTGGGACCGCGCCGAGATTGTCAAACTCGCGACCGGCGCGCTTGCCAGCATGGACAACCAGATCGACCCGACCACCGGCACCGTCAAGCTGCGCGCGCTGTTTCCCAATACCGACTATTCGCTGTTTCCCAACCAGTTCGTCAACACGCACATGCTGATTGAGACGCTGCACGGCGCGACGCTGATTCCCACCGCGGCGATCCAGCGCGGCACGCCGGGCACGTTTGTCTATGTGGTGAAACCGGATAACACGGTCACGGTGCGCGTGATCAAGCTCGGGCCGACGCTGGCCGACCGCGCGGCGGTCGACAGCGGCCTCACTCCCGGCGAAAACGTCGTAGTGGACGGCGCCGACAAGCTGCGCGAAGGCGCGACCGTGACCATCGCCACGCGCGACAACACGGCCGGCAAAGCCGGTGCCGGTGCCGGCAAGGGCGGCGGCCATCGCAAAGGCGCCAACGGGGCTGCGGCACCCGGCGCCGCGGTGCCCGCCGGATCTACCGCCGACTCGCCCGGCGCGCCCGCCGCGGCTGCGGCCGGCGCTGAAGCCGCTGGGACCAAGCAAACGCTGCTCGACGCGAATACGCCGCTGCCGCCGCCGGCGCCGGTAAAAGGCGCGCCGACGTCGCAGGCAGGCAATGTTGCAGCGCCCGCGGCAGGAACCGGCACTGCCTCGCCGGACGACCGCGCCAAACGCTGGGCGGACCTCAACGCGCGCATCGACCGCGGCGAATTCGGCGACGCGATGAAAAAACTCCCTGAGGACCAGCGCAAGCAGGCCATGCGCGATTTGCGCGCGAAGCAAGCGTTGCCCGATCCGTCAAAACAGTGACTGCGCAGTGAGCCCGTCACGCCCATTCATACTGCGGCCGGTCGCGACCTCGCTGTTGATGGTCGCGATCCTGCTTGCGGGCATGGTCGGCTACCGCGTGCTGCCGCTGTCCGCGCTGCCTGAGGTCGATTACCCGACGATACAGGTGGTCACGCTATACCCCGGCGGCAGCCCGGACGTGATGACTTCCTCCGTCACCGCGCCGCTGGAGCGCCAGTTCGGGCAGATGCCCGGGCTTAACCAGATGTCGTCGACCAGCTCGGGTGGCGCGTCGGTCATCACGCTGCAATTCAGCCTGGAGCTGAGCCTCGACGTCGCCGAGCAGGAAGTGCAGGCCGCAATCAACGCCGGCACCTCGTTCCTGCCGACCGATTTGCCGATGCCGCCCATCTACAACAAGGTGAACCCGGCCGACGCGCCGATCCTGACTTTCGCCGTCACCTCCAAGACCATGCCACTGCCGAAAGTGCAGGACCTGGTCGACACGCGCATCGCGCAAAAACTTTCGCAGCTGCCCGGCGTCGGCCTCGTCAGCATCAGCGGCGGCCAGCGGCCGGCGGTGCGGGTGCAGGCCAACCCCAATGCACTCGCGGCCTACGGCATGAGCCTGGACACGCTGCGCACGGTGATCAGCACCGCCAACGTCAACCTCGCCAAAGGCAGTTTCGACGGCCCGCAGCGC
>Ga0206946_1116_pt1 | contig 22615 bp, 17 predicted proteins | sample Alteio_BWOrgHeat_2_FD_152965 | JGI IMG/M metagenome (GOLD analysis project Ga0206946, IMG submission 152965) | Enriched cells from forest soil in Barre Woods Harvard Forest LTER site, Petersham, Massachusetts, United States -... | ecosystem: Environmental > Terrestrial > Soil > Temperate forest > O... | reverse complement strand
TGGCTTGGTGTTTCACAGCGTTAGGTGCGCTATTCGTCGCTTTGGTTTTCGCACGTCTTGCTATGATCTTGCCAAAAACTGGCGGTCCTTATGTTTATTGTCGCGCGGGTTTTGGTGAATTTATAGGATTTCAAGTCGCTTATAATTATTGGATCTCAGTTTGGGTGGGTAATGCGGCAATTGCTGTCGCATTTGTTGGATATTTAGGATTTTTCTGGCCGCAGTTAACGCATAGTGCGCAGGGATCGTGTTTGGCTAGTATTGGGGTTGTTTGGCTCATGACTTTGCCTCATTTATTTGGTTTGCGTTGTGTCGCTTTCGTGCAGCTGCTGACGACTGTACTGAAATTTTTCCCTTTGTTATTAGTTGCTTTGTTCGGTTTGTTTATGATGCATCCACAGCATTTTTTGGAATTTAATCGTACTGGGCATTCTAATGCATTCGCTTTTAGCTCAGCGGCTGCTTTAACTTTATGGTCTTTTATCGGATTGGAGTCTGCTTCAGTTCCCGCTGATCATGTCGAAAATCCGCGCTATACGATTCCACGTGCTACCGTGTTCGGTGTACTGATATCGGCGGTTATTTATTTGTTAGGAGATATTGCAATCGTAGGTGTGATACCCGTTACACAATTGGCGCATTCTACCGCGCCTTATGCGGATGCGGCTCGCATGATCTTTGGTTCTTTAGGCAGCGTGTTGATAGCTGTCGCTGCAATCATTTCTTGCTTGGGTGCGCTCAACGGTTGGATCTTATTGCAAGGGCAAGTTCCTTTAGCTGCAGCGCGTGATGGTTTGTTTCCAGCGCTGTTTGCACAGGAATCGCGTAATGGCACACCCATCTTTGGTGTTCTTTGTTCGAGCGTTCTGGTAACGATTTTGTTGTTGTTGACTTTACATCAATCATTAGTTAAACAATTTACTTTGATTATTTTGTTAGCAACGTTAGCTGCATTAATTCCGTATTTTTTTACAATTATGGCCAGCTTAATGATTAATAAACACAGTCCTACTGTTATTAGTAAAACTTTCTACGGATCTACTATCATTGCTGTTTTAGCTGGGCTTTATTCATTCTGGATGATTATGAGTTCAGGTCAGGAAACTGTGTTTTATGGCACCTTGCTATTACTCAGTAGTCTGCCTGTATACGTTTTGTTGAAGCGAAAAAATCATTCGATCGTTATCGATATTTCGTAATATCATTCATCTTCCAGCATCTGCGTATCCAGTATTTATACATCCATTGTGTATAAGCGAGTAGGATTGTGTGCCGGATTATTATTTTTTTGATCTGCTTACTGACTGACTTTTTTCCTGTTAGTTGGGCAAGTACGGCGCATTCTTCTTTAGTCTCTGCGATCTCTCAGCAATTGTGGGCCGAACAAACGCGCAATACTATTTTGTTGAAAAAATTACAAAATTTACGGTATCAACAGCAAAATTCTGCGCGTTTTCCGCACGCTTATAGCGATATACTAAAGCATTTACCTTTGATCATTGCGATGACTCAGGCTGATTTGAATAATATCAGTTTAAGTTTAGAGACTGTGAATCAATCCGTGGCGTTGGCAGAAGATGCTGTTCGATTTGCTCAAGATCGTTGGGATTTAAGCAAAGTCAATGATTTAAGTGAACAGAAAAAAAATTCTCAATTAGTGCAGCAACGCTCCATACAAGAACAACAAGCCGTGCTCGCCTTACAAAAGCAACGCTATGCTATTTTGGGACAATCACGTGTTATCGCACAGCAAATCTTGAGTTTGGCGCAAACCTGGAGCCAGCAATTACAGGTACAAGTGCAAACACAACAACGTTTGGAACGACAAGAAGAATTTGATCAACTCGCACGTGATTTACAAGTACAGCAACGTATTTGGCTGGAACGCCTGATGCGCTGGAGTCAGAAATTACAGACAACAAGCACTACGCGTTTATCCTCTGTGACTGATTATACTCAGATTGAGCTTGCAGTATTCGAAGCGGAAGAGCAAATTAATTTTACACAAGTTGCACTCAATCTTGCTCGTCTTGATAATAAATTTGATGATTTGAGAGATGGCTTTAATCAAAATCTTTCTTTAAGTACTTTGAGTAATCTGAAGCATCAGATTGAATCATTAACGGCGCAATGCCAGGATGCGGATAATTTACTCGATGCAAAATTACAATTTCTTCACAATTATATTAAATTAGCGCAACATACGAACACATCGGTACAGCAGAGCACGCAAGATTTGCAACAATTGTTACGGCAGTATCAAAAACTTTCAGATAAGACCAAGCAATTATATGCTGAGGCAACGCGTTATCAACATACAGTTAGCAAACAATTGCAATCACAATTGGCAAATCGTCAAGGATTGCCTGGATTTAATTGGCAAGCGTGGTTGATTCTGGTGAAGCCGATTGTTCAGATTCCACGTCTATTGATTGAAAAATTTCTTGCTGTCTATCAATTAGCTCGCAGTGAATTAACAGGTACTACCGTCGGGAAAAGTTTTTTGGGTTTGTTTTTTGTTATCTTGTGGCTTGGCTGCGGTTTCAAATTAAAACGTTTTTTAGTACAAGATGCTGTGAATATCGCAACTGATAATCGCGGGTTTTTTTCGACACAAACGATGTTGATCGTTGTACAATTATTACGTCGTCATTTAATGCCGATCTTTATAACACTGATGACCTGCGGTGTTTTTCTATGGATAGGTGTAGCTTGGAAAGGGTTTGCTTGGATCGTTATTTTAATGATCGTCGGAATTTTATTCAGTATTGTGATTCAGCTCGCTTGCATTGTGTTGATGGAAAATACCACGGATGAAAGCGGACACGATGTAACTTTATATTATCGTTTGCGTGCTACCTTACTGGTGGGTGCGATTATTACTTTTAGCAGTATTTTAGTAAATCAATTACCCGTAAATTATGAAGTCCAAGATTTATTTGGACGTTTGTTCATGTTGTTTTTATTTGTTGTGGCTGTTGTGTTGATGCGAGGTTGGGAAGTTGTCCCTACTTTATTGAGCCCTTATCTTGAAAAAAGACATGCTTATTTACAACGCGTTGTGCGTTGGTTGAGTTTTCTGATTCCTGTGAGTTTATTATCTAATGCTTTACTTGGTTTAGTCGGTTATGTTGAGTTAGCTTGGGCCATTGCCGATTATCAAGGCTTATTTTTACTGGCTTTAGCCGTGTATTTATTGATGCGTGGCTTGTTGGACGAATTGATTCGTTGGCTATCAGAACAATGCATTCGTCGTCTACGTAATGGTTGGTTATGGAGTCAAGCGTTGTTGAAACCCATGCATCAGCTATTAAAATTGATTTTATTATTAGCCTGTATCATGTTTCTAATTACGTTGTACGGTAAATGGGATTCGTCTGCAGTCATTAGTAATAATATTGATAAACTATTCAATTTAAAATTATTCATGATAACTAATGTAACGATCACAGTGCTTACTGTGATTGAACTTCTCATCGCGATTACGATTTTAGTATGGTTATCCCATTGGTCACGTGAATTTGCTTATCGCTGGTTTTTTGCGCATGTTCAAGATTTAGGTTTACGCAATAGTCTGGCTATTTTTACGCAATATGCCATGGTTGCTTTAGGTGTGTTAATTACGCTTAATTTGGTTGGCTTAACGATCAATATGATCGTTGTGATCTTGAGTGGTTTTGCATTGGGTTTGGCATTTGGTTTGCGTGATTTATTTAATAATTTCGTCGTGGGTATTTTTTTGTTGCTTGAACGACCCGTTAAAGTAGGGGACTGGGTGACGATCGGTAGCTATGATGGACAGGTGGCACATATTGGCGCGCGATCAATTACAGTGACGACCGATGATCATCAAGATTTATTAGTGCCGAATGCAGATATCTTTTCAAAAAATTTTATTAATTGGACACATCGTGATAGCGTTATACGTGCGGTTGTACCAGTACGCGTGCATCGTCACGATAGTCCAAAACGTATTAAAGAATTGATTTTGGAAGTATTGGCAAATACGCCGAAAATTCTTACCAATCCGAAACCGGAAGTGTATTTTATCGAGATCGACAAAATGCTCTTAGATTTTAAAGTGACCTACTATATCGATCTTAATCATGTCAGTTCGCGCACAGAAGTGCGTTCACAATTTTTGTTTGCGCTCTGGGATAGGTTCGCTCAAGAAACTATTTTAGCGCCCTATGATGTGCAGGAAGTACGTGTAGAGGGCCATTTAAATTTATCGGAAGGGGGTCGATCTGTTTAATAGGCAGCGTCTTACTATTTTATTTACTGGAGGTGGCTCTTCGGGTCATGTTACACCGAATCTTGCTGTGATCGCACAGCTGCAGGCCACTTATGCGGTGCATATTGTTTACGTTGGTTCTAACCATGGCATTGAAAAAAAATTGATCCAGCGCGCCGGTATCGCGTATTACGCGATCATGACTGGAAAATTACGGCGTTATTTTAGTTGGAAAAATTTTTTAACGCCTTTTCAAGTTCTGTTAGGCATAATGCAGAGCATTTTTTTATGTCGCCGTCTCAAGCCGAATTGTGTGTTTTCTAAAGGTGGGTTTGTCGCTTTTCCTCTTGTATTGGCTGCTTGGTGCAATCGTATTCCTGTGATTGTCCATGAATCTGATCTAAATCCAGGATTGGCTAATCGTTTAAGCTTTCCGTTTGCGCGACGTATTTGTTTAACATTTCCTGAAACACAGAATTATTTTTCAAATCCAAATCGTTGTGTGATAACAGGATTGCCTTTGCGTGGCGATATCTTGAAGGGCAGGCCGGAACAAGGTTTACGTTATTGCAATTTCAACGCAGACAAACCGGTGCTTTTAGTATTAGCAGGAGGCTTGGGTTCCACTTTGATCAATCATATGATACGTCGCCTATTGCCACGTATTTTACCTTATTTTCAAATTGTGCATCTTTGTGGTAACGGTAAAATGGATTCACAGTTTTCATCTTTGTTAGGCTATCGGCAATTTACTTATTTAAATGAAGAATTAGCCGATATATTAGCCATGGCGAGTCTGGTGCTCAGTCGTGCGGGCGCAACGACTCTTTTTGAATTACTTGCTTTAAAGAAACCGCATATTTTATTGCCCTTGTCATTGAAGGCAAGTCGTGGTGATCAGATCGACAATGCGCGTTATTTTGAACATCGTGGTATTAGTAAAGTGCTTTATCCAGACGATGTCACCGATGAGCGTTTAGTAAACATGATTTTAATGTGTTATGAAAATCTATCTCAATTGCAAAAACATTGTCAGGAATCTGTGTATGCACAGAGTACACAGCATGTTGTTGATGAGATAATAATGTTATTGCAGACTCAGGATGTGTCATCAATGGCAAAATAAAAATAAAAAAGGTAATAATCGATGACGACGAAAGACTCAATATACCCATTGTATCGTTTAAATGTGCCTAAAGAATTTAATAATTTTTCACGGTATTTAGAAGAAAATCTAGCTAAGGAGGGGTATGGCGGAGTTTTACTTCGTGTAAGCAAAAAGTTTGATAGCAAGGTGTATATTGGGTGGCTGGGAGTTTTAAGTGGTTTTGGAGTGTTTGCACTAATAGAAATTCCACCAAATACAGATTTAGGCTTGTATGAGGGTAAGTATGTTCCTATTGAGGACTGTCAAGCAGACGGTAGATATGCTTTTACTGACAAAACAACACAGAAGAAGAAAGCGGATCAGAAGGAACCTTATGTTTTGGATGCGACGGTATACGGCAATGGAACACGATTTATTAATCATACTGATTATCCCAATGCGAATGTCATGTATTATCAAAAAAAAAACGATAGAAGGGTTTATATTCGCACTACCCAAACTATCAAACCAGGTCAACAACTTTTAGTGAGTTATGGTCCTGATTATTTTAATTGTCTTAATATTCAACGCCTTTATCTAAGCCCTAGGTACGGTCAGCTTTCACCCAAAGATCACTGGATATACCATAAAAACAGCTATTTTAATACAGAGGAGACATTTATTAATTTAGCATTAAAGAAATACGACAAATTTTTATTAGGATTTGGTCCAGATAATTCTTTACTTATACCTAAGGATTATCAGGATGATCCTAATTTACCAGTTTATGGAACTAAGAACATTTATCTATTGAATGCATTTGATTCAAAACAGCCCCATCCCACTTTATTCATGATTTTCTGTTATCTTGGCGATGTTGCTCATGTAAAAGAATTACTGAGGCATCCGGAGATTGATATAAATCATCAAACTTTGTATACGGGTCTTACTGCACTGATGCTTTTATTATTCGGGAAAGGAGAGCTGGAGGATATATGTAAAATAGTATTGATGTTATTAGAGAAGACAGGTCAGAAGAATCATAAAGGTAAAACGGAACAACCAGAATGGGCCAATATAGCGCGGCGTACCCTAAATATTGATTCTAAAAGCGCATTTAATTATTTAGGCGTTCGGCCTCGTAAGTCATCCTCTAGCACGCCCCCTCCCGGTTATACTCAGTTGTGCGATCTATTAGCATCTTGGAAAAGTTCTGGACGCAAGGAGATCCACACAGCTGAATATGCGATTAATCGCATCGTAGAATCGCTCATACAAATATTACCTGATAATAAATTCTATGCAGTACCTCTGGAATTAAAGGAATCATTTCGTCACTTAAGAGAAAATGTAGAAAGGATACGTAGGCATTGTGTGTGGCCATTGAATTCTAATCAATCATTGGCTGATGAATGCAAAGAAAATAAAGAATTTCAAGCTATTATGCTTGACGCCTTAGATTTTGCCATCCAATTTGAAACAACAGATACAACCGAAGACTATGAAATGGAGGTCGCAGAAGAATTGAGACTACTCTATCAACTATGTGTTTCCAAAATAACCTTTGCTGTAAAAGCGCTAGAAGAAAATGACAAAAAATGTTTAAAAAATAGAATAAGACTAGGGTGCAGTAAGCAATTGTTTGAATATTTATATACAAGTTTGGGTAAATTACATTCCTATCTTGCTGTTTTTTCCTGGGATTTTCTTGCCTGCCACATTCGTACCATTCAGAAATCACCTTTTAAGAAAAAGGATGAATCAACAGCGATACTTGCTCAACAAATAGAGACGGTAGAATGCGCAATGCGTGTTTTAGAGTGTATCGATAATTACGTAAAATCGAGTTATTACGCAGAACCTAAAGAAGGCGAAGAATCTTCCACACTTGATAATGTACATAGTAGTTTGCAGCCATGGACAGGGGAGATAGTAGATGGTGCGTGGGAGAAAACTGATCTTACGATTCAAAAGCGATGGGATGAAATAGAAAAAATTGAACCAACAGTATCAGAAGAAATTACGTATAAGTCAACGGTTAGCCATGAAGATCGCCTTGAAAACCACGCGGTAAAAAGGTCGAAAGGGACAAATAGTGTAAGTGATACACAGCGCGAGGAATTGCTTAAACGTATGACAGATGTAATAACGGTGAGCCAAACGCTTTATAGTAAGGTTGAAAAAATAAAAATAGACAAAAAAAAGGACAGAGATAGTAAAAAGAAGCTTTGTGCAGTATTGCAGGCTATGGAATCCATGTCAGTTTTTTTTTCACAAAAGAAGGAGGAGCTTTTCCCATCTCCTGTTTGCGATCACACGCGTAAAAAGCTAAAAGAAAATATCGAAAGTAATCAGGAAGTTACATTAATTGGATTTTTTAAAGGCTCTGATATACAGACGCAATCTCGGACTCAGGAAAAGCTTCTAATAGTTGAGAAAAGTCCCGTAATGACGAAAAAGAAAACGAGTTTGTCCAAGCGGCCAAAACCATTAATTGTAGAAAGTAAGGAAACAAAGGAAATAATGACAAGAAGCAAAAAGAGTTTCTTCAAATCATCTAAGCCACCCGAACCACCTAAATCACCCGAACCACCTAAATCACCCGAACTACCATTACGACGTTCATCACGAGTATGGGTGCCAACGCCGCTTAGCTTATTAATGCATGCAAATACACAAATACATAATAAGAAGAGGTATAAGAAGAGGTAAATGTCGCATTTTATGCGAGTTGAACCTATTCATATTTTCATGAATAGGTTCAAATGGATTTTGCATTAATTAGAATTTAAATTGAAAAATTGAGGAGAGTAAGGTATGACGACAGGTGAAGACAAAAAAGTAAAGGATAAAGAAATAGTAAATAATTGCTATAGTATGAAAGCAATAAATACAGGAATGGCAAATAGCGGGATTCTTTATACGATTAGCGACGATTATTATGAAGTAGATCTGAGTAGACGCAATGCTGCTCTTTATGCAGCTTTTTTCGGTAACAGTTTTGTTAAAATGGAAAATTCTGCTGCATCGCAAATACAACTTAAGAATAAAGGTTAATAAACTATTCACGTTTTTCTTTTTCTGTTTGCAATCGAGTTTCTAGAAATTTGATAATTCTTTTGTGTACTGACCTATCAAGAGAGTCTAATTCTTCCTGCGCACGAAGATTAAGTTTGATTTTCCATGCCATCCTTTATAGGCCTAGATTTTTTTTTGCGTCTTCAAGATCAATAGAGGGTAGGTTTTCCTCAATACGTGCTAAAGCAATGCAATAATCAGAGTAGTCTTCCAAGAAATTAGCGATCGCTTGTTTGACGTAGTAGCTTTTAGTGTGACCTGTTTTTTTAACTAACGAATTAAGTTGCTTATCTAAATTTTCTGGTAGTCGAACAGCAAGCATATCTTTTAGAGCCCTTAATATATTTAAATAATAATTTCAATATGTATTAGAGAGTATAATAATTCTAAATTGCAAACCACTTTCTTCTTACGCGTAAGACTTTTTCAGGGACGACTATTAAGCAGATATACAAAAGCGTATATTTTATTACGTTGCATACGTTCTAAGACTCACCAAACAATTGATCCAATTCTTCCTGAGATAAACCCGTTACCTCCTGAATCAGATCTAAATCCAACCCTTTTTCTGAAAGTCTTTTAGCAAATGCTACGGCTTCTTCGTGCCGTCCCCGTTCTAAATCCCATTTGAAATCCCTTATCAATGCCACGCTGCTCCATACCGGTAATAAAAGCCATCTGTTGTGTCTCCTCAAATTGTTCAATTTCGTTATTATAAATAATTTCTAAGTCTTTAGGTAACACCATCACCCAGTCGATAAACGTATAAAGATTCAAAATATCTTCTTTCGCAAATCCACGTTGATACAGTAAACGTGTTAACTTAATCTTCGAATTTAAACGCTGTTCGTAATTCTCCCGCGTGGCTAATGCCGTTACGCCTTTCCATGCCGTATCTTTTTCACTGATCGATATGCTTTTCTCAGTCTCTTCTGAACGCTTTTTCTTGGCTTCACTCATGCTTTTTTACTGTTATAAGGAATCTAAATTAAAATCATTTTCTTCTTTTCTTAGCGTCAAAATTTCATAGCCTGTCTTAGTTACTAATATTGTGTGTTCGAATTGCGCTGATAGGCTGTGATCTTTAGTCACAACCGTCCAATGATCTGCAAGATGTTTTATATAACGCTCTCCTGCGTTTACCATAGGTTCGATTGTGAATGTCATGCCAGGAACTAATTGAATCCCTGCGCCAGCTTTACCAAAATGCAATACTTGTAAAGGTTCATGAAATTTACGCCCAATACCATGGCCACAGTATTCACGTACAATCGAAAATCTATTGAATTCAGCATGCGTTTGAATTACAGAGGCAATATCGCCAAGATAGGCGCCTGGTTTAACTACACTAATTCCTTTATAGAGACATTCTTGTGCGATACGCGTTAAACGTTGCGCCAAAATAGAAGGTTTGCCAATCAAAAAAGTTTTGCTGGTATCGCCATGATAATCATCTTTGATAACCGTGACATCGATGTTAAGTAGATCACCACTTTTTAGAATGCGTGGGCCTGGAATACCATGACAGACTTGTTGATTAATTGATGTGCAAATCGATTTTGGAAAACCTTTGTAATTCAAAGGCGCTGGAATCGCTTTTTGTACGTCAACGATATAACGGTGACATAGTGTATTGAGCTCATCAGTAGAAATGCCTGGCTTGATATAGGGTTCGATCATTTCTAAGACATCTGCAGCAAGTTTGCCAGCTTTGCGCATTTTTTCTATTTCGTCGGGTGTCTTAATGTTGATGACTGAACTCATGGTTATTTTCTTAGTAGGAAAATCTAATTTAATTTTCCGTGGCAATGTTTGTATTTTTTCCCAGAGCCACAGGGACAGAGTTGGTTACGGCCTACAGATTCTGTCATTGCTGGATAATAGAGCGTGTCTGAAGCAGTCGCTGTAGGTTGTTGAATTTCTAAATGACTGAGTAAACTGATTACTTGATATTTTAAATGCTTTAGCATATCTGAAAATAAAGCAAAGGATTCACGTTTATATTCTTGTTTTGGATTTTTTTGAGCGTAACCGCGCAAATGAATACCCTGGCGCAAATGATCCATCGCGGCTAAATGTTCTTTCCAAAGATTATCTAAGGTTTGTAGCAAAACTGATTTTTCAATTTGTGCACTGACCTCGCTTCCTATTTGTTCTTTTTTTAAAGCATACGCCTGCTTAGTTTGTTGAATCACTTTATTATTGAGAGTGTCTAGATTTAACTGATCATCTTGATTGAGCCATTCTTGTATGGGTATATCACAGGCAAAATCTTCGCGTAAACGCTCCGTTAGCCCAGAAATATCCCATTGTTCTTCCATGCTATCTTCAGGAATATGTTGATGAATGAGTCTATGCATTACATCGTCCCAAATATTTTCTACTAATTTTTCTACAGTTTTGCTTGCGAGTAATTCATAGCGTTGTTGATAGATCACTTGACGTTGTTCATTAGCAACATTATCAAGATCTAATAATTCTTTGCGAATATCAAAATGATGGCCTTCTACTTTTCGTTGCGCATTTTCGATCGCACGTGTGATCCAAGGATGTTCAATTGCTTCATGTTCTTGCATCCCAAATTTTTGCATGAGCAGCGATACGCGTTCAGAAGCGAAAATACGCAGTAAATTGTCTTGTAAGGAAAGATAAAAGCGCGATGATCCGGGATCGCCTTGACGCCCTGATCGGCCGCGTAATTGATTATCAATGCGACGTGATTCGTGTCGCTCACTGCCAATGATATGTAAACCACCTGCGGCAATAACCTGTTGGTTACGTTGAGCCCATTCTTGTTTGTGTTGTTCTAAAACAGCATCGGGTGTATTGGCAGGTAATGTCGCCAATTGCGCTATTAAGTTTCCGCCTAAAACAATATCCGTACCGCGCCCTGCCATGTTAGTCGCAATGGTTACTGTGCCTGGTCTGCCTGCTTCGGCAATAATATGCGCTTCTTTTTCATGAAATTTGGCATTGAGAACTTGATGTGGAATCTTTATTTTTTTTAATAAATTAGATAAATATTCAGATGTTTCTATGGATGCGGTACCGACAAGCACCGGTTGTTGACGTTCGCGGCATTCTTGAATTTCGGCCACGATCGCGGAAAATTTTGCTTCAAGATTTAAATACACTTTATCGGCACGATCGCTGCGTCTGATCGGTTGATTGGTTGGAATAACAACTACTTCTAAACCGTAGATTTGCTGAAATTCATAGGCTTCGGTATCTGCTGTTCCTGTCATGCCCGATAATTTTTTATATAAACGAAAAAGATTTTGAAATGTGATCGATGCGAGTGTCTGGTTTTCATTCTGCACGTTTAAACCTTCTTTTGCTTCGATCGCTTGATGCAGTCCATCAGACCAGCGTCGTCCAGGCATTAAGCGTCCTGTATGTTCATCAACAATCACAATATCATTGCCTTGTGCGATGTAGTCAACATCGCGACGAAATAGATGGTGCGCGCGCAATGCCGCGTAGACATGGTGCATGAGTCGGATATTTTGTACTTGATAAAGACTTTCTTGTTTGTTGAGTAGATGGTGCTGTACTAGTAATTGTTCGAGTTTTTGATGACCTTCTTCTGTTAGATAGGCTTGTTTGTGTTTTTCATCAAGATAGTAATCGCCTGGACCTTTTTCTGTTGTACGTCGTGTCAAAAAGGGAATGAGGCGATCGATTTTATAATATAATTCGCAGCTGCCTTCTGAAGCCCCTGATATGATCAAAGGCGTGCGTGCTTCATCGATTAAAATAGAATCAACCTCATCAATGATGGCAAAATTTAATGTTTTTTGTACCACTTCATCCAAACTGAATACCATATTATCGCGTAAATAATCGAAACCAAATTCGTTGTTGGTACCGTAGGTAATGTCTGCTTGGTAAGCCTGTTGACGTTCTTGATTGGATAAATTGGATAGAATGACGCCGGTACGTAAACCAAGTAAACGATATAAAGGACCCATCCATTCTGCATCACGTTTAGCGAGATAATCATTGACAGTCACGATATGTACGCCGTGACCGGAGAGTGCATTGAGGTAAGCTGCGAGTGTTGCAACTAATGTTTTTCCTTCTCCTGTACGCATTTCAGCAATTTTCCCTTGATGTAAGGCAATGCCTCCGATAAGTTGCACATCGAAGTGAGGCATATTCAAGGCGCGCGTGCTGGCTTCACGTACTGTAGCGAAGGCTTCAATGAGTAGATCATCTACGTGTGCACCGTTGGCAAGACGTTCTCGAAATAGTGTTGTTTGTGCTTGTAGTTGTGCGTCAGAATAGGTTTTAAACTTCTCTTTGAGTTGATTGATATCGTGTACGATATTTTTGAACTGCGTGAGTAAACGCTGATTACGATTACGTATGAATTTATTTAAGACTTGCTTGATCTTGCTCATAGTGCGTATCAGGAAGATTCCTTGTTGATGAGAAAGCAGGCATTGTACCAGGGTCTATCACGATCTGCTGCGGATTTCTTGCTTGATTGTTGCGAGAATGCTTTGACTGTCTAACGCTAATTGTTGCAGCAATTGTTCTGGATCGCCATGCGGAATAAATTGATCGGGTAAACCTAGTGGTATTAACCAAGTTTGTTGGCCTGTATGCATGAAATATTCACCGATAGAAGAGCCTGCTCCACCGGCAATCATATGTTCTTCTAATGTCACGAGATAATGATGTGTTTTGATCAGTTGATCGAGTAATTCAGTATCGAGCGGCTTGATAAAACGCATATTGATAACGGTAGCATCAAGTGCATCACCAACTTGCAGAGCCTGTTTCAGCATAGAACCAAAAGCGAGTATAGCAATATCTTTTCCTTGTCTTCGTATCTGTGCTTTGCCTAAAGGGAGAAGATGCATTGGTTTTTCTATCTCTATGCCAAATCCAACACCTCGTGGGTAACGTATTGCGCAAGGAAGATTCTGAGAAAAAGCGGTGTATAACATATGGCGCAATTCATTTTCATCGCCTGGCGCCATAATGATTAAGTTTGGAATGCAGCGTAAATAGGCTAGATCGAAATTACCATGATGTGTTGCTCCGTCTCCGCCGACGATGCCTGCGCGATCGATCGCAAAAAGTACAGGTAATTTTTGCAAGGCAACATCATGGATCAGTTGATCGTAGGCGCGTTGTAAAAATGTTGAATAAATAGCAACAATAGGTTTAAGTCCTTCACAGGCTAAGCCTGCGGCTAAAGTGACCGCATGTTGCTCTGCGATGCCCACGTCAAAATAGCGATCGGGGTAACGTTTAGAGAATTCAACGAGATCGGATCCTTCGCGCATAGCAGGCGTAATAGCCACTAAACGTTGATCGCGCTGTGCCATGTCACAGATCCAATCACCAAATACGTTTGAATATGTTTTAAGTTTTTTAACGGGTAGGGGCGTTGTTAAAAATCCTGGCATCACTGCATGATATTTAATCGGATCCTGCTCGGCTGCCACAAAACCTTTCCCTTTACGCGTGACGACATGTACTAATTGCGGACCCAATAAAGTACGAACATTGCGCAGCGTGCTGATCAAAGTATGTAAATCATGTCCACTGATAGGGCCAATATAGTTGAAGCCGAGTTCTTCGAATAAAGTGCCTGGAATGAGCATGCCTTTGAGATGCTCTTCAGTACGTCGTGCTAATTCGTGTACAGCCGGCAAGGCTTTGAGTATTTTTTTACTGCCCATGCGAACAGTGGTATAAAATTTTCCAGATAAAATGCGGGCAAAATAATTGCTTAAGGCTCCCACGTTGCCTGAGATCGACATTTCGTTGTCGTTAAGTATGACTAATACATTGCTGTTGAGCGCACCTGCATGATTCAGTGCTTCAAATGCCATGCCTGCTGTCATGGCGCCGTCGCCAATGACGGCGATCGTTTTTCTTGTGATTTTTTGTTGTGTACTTGCGATCGCCATACCTAATGAGGCGCTGATAGAACTGCTGGAATGGCCGACGCCAAAACTATCGAATAAACTTTCATCACGACTTGGAAAGGGTGCGAGTCCTGATATTTTTCGGATGGTATGAATTTTATTACGGCGCCCGGTCAGTATTTTATGTGCGTACGCTTGATGACCGACGTCCCAAATTAAACGATCATTGGGTGTATTAAATAGATAATGCAATACTACGGTGAGTTCTACTGTACCTAAATTTGCAGCAAAATGACCACCGCATTGATTGAGTGTTTGTATTAAAAATTCTCTGAGTTCATCAACGAGTTGTGGCAACTGAGTCTCATTCAGTTTTCGCAGCTGATCGGGTGTTTCAATTTTGCTAAGAAGTGGAAATTGCGCAGTAGCAGATATCATAGAATTATGTGGAGCGTATCACAAAGTAAAATTGCAAAGCTAGGAACGAAACTCCTAGCTTTGCAATGTAGCACTATCTTTCTTTGATAACTATTATTGTTTTAGGAAGCGGGTGCAGGTTGAGGTGTAGTGTCTTGCTGTCCTTGCACTGTGTTTTTAAGTTGATTGATTAACTGTCCCCGTGTTTGTTGGTTTAACTGCAACGTTAGTACGGACATAGTAGCCAAAATACGTTCTGAAGTGGCACGTAAATTATAAATTTCAGAGGAGGCTTCTGCTAATAAAGTAATTTGTTCGCGTTGCAAGGCAGCAGGATTGTCGCTGAGTAGAGATTTATACCAATTTTCATCGGTAATACGGCGTGTGGCCATAAGATTTTCCAGTTTAAGTGCGCTCAGATCCTTTGTGCTGCCACTGACTGTGTTAACTGCATGCTTGATTGCATCATCTGAAATGGTATTAGTATCTATCGGCATGCGTTCTGCGTATAAAAAATACAAATTATTTAAAGCAAGTGATTGAGCGGCCATATAAGCGCGTAATGCGGATAGATAATCTTGTGTGGGTGCTTCGCCTAATTTTCTTTTGGCTTTCTCTTTACCGTCTTTTTTTACAATACTGTCAAAATCCATTGTGGGTAAAGGGGTAGTGGCGCCTACTAAGGATTGAATGACACGCTGTGCAGCAGCAGCTTGATCTTTACTATATACAAGTGGTTCTATTAGGTTAGCAATATTGATGGCAGTCATCGGCTCTTTGTCGAATATTTGATTGGGCGCACAAGCAAATGGGTTCATAGAACCACCCGGGCAAGCGCCCAGAACAGTGGCAAGATTCTCGGTTCCGTTGGGTGCGATGATATTTTGTAATAAGAGTTCCATCAGCCTATCTGCGGCATTTGTTGTGCCACCTGGTCTTAAATAATAACCCTGCGCAACGGCTAAGGGCTCACCCGTTGTGAAATCAGCGGGTGGTTTGAACATTTCTTTTTTGATGGTTGCCTGACCAAATCCACCTATTAATTTGTCAGCACAACATTGACCGCCTTCGCCGGCAGGAATTGTTGGAGTAGGGGGCACTGTATCTCCGGCTTGTGCGTAGGGCGTATTGATTATCAATAAACAACTAAAGCATACAGCCACTAAGTTGAACAAAAATCTTATACGGGCTACAAGTAATTTCATAAAGCGATTCCTATCTAATTTAAACCGTACTCATTCAATAAAAATATTCATAAATTTTTTAAGTTAGCGTGTGTTGTTATTTGCCGGTTGTGCAGGCATAAAAATATTCGGTGCTGCGGGTCGAGCGGGTTGTTGTGCAGCGTTATTATTGGTTTGTGTATTTGATTGTTGTGGCGGTGGTGGAGGCGGAGCGTTCGCCCAAGGATTGTTGCCTTTTGCTTCGTCACTCCACGTATCGTGTTGCACCCAGGGATTTTGTGGTTGCGTTTGTTCTGCCGGAGCGCGTGGTTGCACAACTGGCTGATTTGCTGGTTGGTTTGAAGGAATAGTTTGTGTTTGAGGCGCAGTCTGTGTAGGAGGAGCGGTTGATGTATTAGTCTGATCCTGATCTGCTAATCCGTCCAAGGTATTTTTTGCTGCTGCATCTTGGGCTTCTTGCCATTGCTTTTGATAATAATCATCTGCATAGCTAAAGTTACTGAAGCCTAAGCTAATAAGCAGCGTAAAGAGTAAAAGATAAATACACTTCATGGCTATTCGTTTTCCAATGCTTTCAAAACAAGATCAAGACGTTGGCGTGAAAATACTCTACCTAATAAACGTAGGCGTTCAAAGGCCATATTTCTGCGCAAAAACAAATCAGCTTCTTCATTCTTAGAGGCATTGTGAATTTCTTCAGCGTGCATCAACAAGCGGGCGGCAGAACCAGGTTGACTGGTATCAAGCGCTTGCAACAGGCGCAACGAACGATTCATTCCCATATGAATTGCTATACGAATAAATAGAGCTTGTTGGCCTAATTTACTCATGTCAACCGTACTGAAATCATCCAGCTCTTTTTCGAGTTCCTCCATGGCTTTCTCGAATTTTGGCTTGCCATCCTGTGCCCATTTCTCTACGTTCTCCATGAAACTAACAACGCGATAGATCATTGGATCTTGAAATTGTTTCCAGTATTGATGCGAAGCTTTTAAACTTAACTCAGGCATAGTGGTTAAAGAAACTACATTTCTAAAAAACTAAAACTGTACTATTAAAGTTATAAAAAAACAAGAAAGCATTAGCGCAGTATTTTTTTATTACGCGTGCTTATTTCAATGACAGTATTTTTGAAATTATTTATTTACTGGATGCGTTACTGAGTTTTAGTCACGCTATAATCTGATAAATTATTTTTTAGTTTTCTTATATTTCGAAAAGGAGCATCATGGGTTTATTGCGCAGCACCAGAAATTTAGGAAAACATCTTTTTAATGTTCCTTCTTGGATTGGTTATCGTCAACTGCGTTTTATGACACGAGGTGTTTGGAATTTTAGTAAAGGGTTTTTTATTCCTAAACACCCTAAATGTCGCGAAACTTTTGAAGAAGCGCTCGTTCGTTTTGGTTTAACTGAGCAAGATTTGCAGCAACGTATTAAAGAATTTACAGGTCTGACAATTTTATGGTTGATACTATTTTTTTTAGATGTTGTGTACGCCTTATATTTAGCGTGGAAAAATTCTTGGTTGGGGTTTTTTCCAACGATGGGTATTAGTCTTATTTTATTAACGCAGGCGTTTCGATATCAGTTTTTTATATTTCAAATTAGACAACGAAAACTGGGTTGTAAACTGCATGATTGGTTTACTGCCTATTTTGGGGGAGAATAACCTATATGAGAAAAATATTTTTCTTCTTAACGCCGTTATTACTTTTTGTACCCTTGCCGCTGTGGGCGGCGGATGATCTTTTAACACCTACGCAGCAAGATCTTTCTATGCATTATTTGTCGATGATCTTCGGAGTAGTCGATGGTGTATTACACGGAACGGGCAGTCAGATCTTAGGAAAGATGTTTAGTACTTTTAATTCCGCTATTTTGCTGATGTCTGCTGTTATTATTACGTATATTTTTATTACCTCTATTCTAAATACAGCACACGAAGGCGAATTTTTAGGGCGCAAATGGTCTTCGATCTGGGTTCCTTTGCGTACAGTCACAGGGATTGGCTTGCTGCTTCCTAAAGCGTCTGGTTATTCGATGATCCAAGTGCTTGTAATGTGGGTTATCGTGCAAGGGGTCGGTGCGGCGGATCATCTTTGGAAAACAACGCTTGATTATTTGCAGCAAAGCGGCGCGGTTGTGCAAGCTGAACAGAACATTAACGGCGGATCAGTAGACAACAGCGCATTTTTTACAAAAGTCATCGCGCCTATATTTAAGTCAGAAGTATGTATGTTGGCTTTGCAGCAAGCGGAAGCTAAACAAAATCAACCTCAACGTGTACAGGTACCCAACTTTGCTGCTTCCTTACATATCGGTAACACAAGTACAGGCGCACCTGTTAATTATGCACAAGATTCTAGCGCTGCTATTTTTTTTCCTGGTACTTTTCAGGATACTGCGTTTAAGGATAGTTTGCGTGGGACCTGTGGAAGGTTGCAATGGAACTTTATTAAGCCACAACAATCCGGCGAGTCGGCTGCCCAGCTGGCGGTAGGTATGAGTACTGCATTACAGCAGTTAGCATTTAGTTTGCTGCCGCTTGCTCAATCGGTTGCTAATAGAATAACGGATCCAAATGCTCAACCTGTGTCGAGCGGTGATCCTATGTTATTTCCTGTAACGCGTCTCGTTGGCGCCAGTATGACTTATTTTGGCATCATGAAACCTTTATTGAATACAGGAGGCGGGGCTGATGCAAAATATAAAAGTTTTATTAAACGTTCGGGTGAATTAGGCTGGGTGCTCGCAGGGAGTTATTACTATCAAATCGCTGCGCTTAGCCAGAGTGCGCGTAAAAATAATAATGCAGCGGCTGATTTAAGCAGTAATGTTGAACCACAGTTCAATCCTAACTATGCAGGCGATCCGTTCAATAGTTTTAAAGATAACCCAACGAATAAAGTGGTTGTTGAGTATATTGTTAATAATTTGAAATCTATTACTTCGGAGAATGGTCCGATCGATCAGTATGCAGTAAAAGAAGCAGCTTTATCTAAACAACAAAGTGGTAATACCGATTCAGGAGATTCTGGTTATAAATTTCCAGGCTTGAGTGATGTTAAAACAAGCGGGGGTGGATTCGGTAGCGCTGTTAATGGGATTATGGGTTTTATTTTTAATAAATTAATGTCAGGTACGGCTGAATTTCAAAAAAAATTATCTGATGCTGTGGGTTCGGGCGGAATGGATCCTATTTTTGGGCTAGTGACTATTGGTAATTCACTGGTCACTCAAATTGAAACTGCCTGGGTAGGTATTTTTATTGGTATCATCGGCTTGGGACTTGTCAATGTTGGAGTGGGTCTTGCGGCAGGGTTTTGGAGTGTCGGTTTAGCAGTGAATATAGCACTCGCTGTCATTACTTTGCTTATGTCGTTCCTGCCTTTATTTACTATCTGGGCAGGTATTAATTTTGTGTTAGGTTGCACTTTATCTTATTACATCCCTTTGTTGCCGTTTATTTTATTTTTATTAGGAACTATCACGTGGTTTGCTGCAGTCTTAGAAGCAATTATCGCTGCGCCTTTAGTCGCTTTGGGAATTACACATCCTGAAGGTCATGATTTTCTCGGTAAAGCAGAACAGGCTACGATGTTGTTAGCCAGTGTCTTTCTGCGTCCTATATTAATGATTTTTGGTTTTATTTTCGGCATTATTTTATCTTATGTCGCGATTGAACTATTTAATAAAGGGTTTGTTATCGCCATACAATTTTTAAGAGAATACAATGGTGACTTTTTGGTGATCGTGTATCAAACTGCCGTTATGTCAGTGTATACAGCCACCACCTTGGCTATTATTAGTCGTTCTTTTTCAATGATTTATGAAGTACCTAATAAGGTGTTGCGTTGGATTGGTGGACCGACAGAAAGCGGAGGCGAAGAATCGATCATGCAGCAGATCAGCGGTCAACAAAAACAAGATGTGGGTGCTATTGCACAGAAAGCGCCTTCAGGCGAAAGTGGTGTACAAGCATCGAAATTGGGTGCTGATATCGGTAAGGGTATAGCTGAGCTGAAAAAATCAAAAACAACAGCCAAATAAAAGATGTTCATTGTTTGTTAAGAACTCTATTGAGGTTTTATTAGTATGAAAGAAGAGCAGGGTGTTGATTCTTTAGAAAATATTGAATCCTTGTTAGAGATTTTTAACGTGGATGATTTCGTCGATAACATTCAGCAATTGCAAGTTCAAAAACTTGTTCATGCCTCAATTTTAGAAGTGCTTCTCGATTTTTTTTGGGCTAGCTTCGAGATTATCGCTCTAGGTGCTTTGCCTGAAGCGCAGGATGATGATTTTGAGACAGTAGATAAACCTACTAAAAAAGATAAACGTAAGAAAGATAAACGTAAGAAAGCGAAGCGCGTTTCTGTAGAGAATGGATTATTAGTTTTAGATTTAGGGGATCGTTTGTTAACTTCAACAGGTGAGCATTACGGCAGTTTTTCTAAAAATAAATTATTACGCACCGCGCGTGTCATGGTTGAAATGATGGCAAGTAGAGGCGTTAAACAAGTACGCTTTGATGGTTCTTCTAACAGTGCTGCTTTAGTCGCCTTACAAGCTTGTAAAGAATACGGAATGACAAGCGATTATCAACCGAATGAACGTTACAAAGCAGCGTTGAAACGTGCAGAACAAGTACAGATAAAAATGCGTTTGTAGTTGAAAAATTTTTCTTATAATTGTCGCGCCAAAAAGATGCCTATCCAGGCTGCAGTCAAACAAGCGAGTACGCTGCCCACACTATTGATCAAAGCACTCAGCCACGCTCCGTTTTCTAAAAGATTAATCGTTTCTATTGAGAAAGCTGAAAAGGTTGTATAGCCTCCTAAAAATCCAACCAGCAAAAATGAACGAAACGCCGATCCATAATGACGATTTAGGCTTAATGTAGCGAATACTCCCATGAGAAAGCAGCCGCTGATATTAACGGCTAACGTGCCGTAAGGAAATCGATGGACATGTAAGCTCCAATGAAGGACGTAAGAAAGCCAATAACGTAATACCCCTCCTAAACCTGCTCCAATAAAAATTAAGAATGATGTAGACATCTAAATTTTCACTGTTATTTGCTGTTAGTAAGAGTTGTTGGCGACAGAACGTTTTTTTTATCTTGGCTAAAAAATAATAACAAACATTTTCTCCTTTCTATTATATTGTCGTTTTGTGTTTCGATCGTGTTATCAAGATTGTGTTTTATGATTTCTTTCGAGTATTTTTTTTTGATTTCTGAATGCTCGCCCAATAAATTTTTGTTATTCAGTATATACGGCAACACGATCGTGTCGAAATCAGATTGATGATCCTCAATGCAGACTACTTTATTTAGCAGTGAGAGAGCGAAGTGGGATGAATAGTTTGCGATTAAACAACGAAGCGGTATGTTTTCATGAAGAATGTCGTTCAATACCTGAGACGACATTTGATCACACAGCTTTTGTAAATTCTTATCCGCTGTATTCATTAGAATTCCTAAGATGAATGCCTTATCAATATCTTCGGGATAATAGTTTGTAAAATAGTGTTCGAACATTTTATCTATTATCTGATCAGAACATCCCTCATTGAATTGATTCATTGCTTTAAGTTGTCTCATCCTATCGGGAGAAAAAATGTAGTAAGGGTGAGGAGAGGAGATATACTCTTTTTCATGCGTGAAGAAGTATTGCGTGAAAGCTAACACTTCTTTTTGTTTTTCCTTGAGTATTTGTAGATCCTTTTGAGTTTCCTCAGGATAGTGTTTTCCGATATAACGGACCGTGTTTTCATATAGCGCTTGATCTTGAGGATATCTTTCCCAGCTTAGTGCAGCCGTGCCGGTTAACCATTGTCTAAAGCTTTGAGAATATGGTAGGCAGCTTATATCTTCCTGTGCGCGTGAAACAACATATGCAGCTAAGTCAAGATCGAGAGGCAACGAATATACCAACAATTTGGCGGCTTTTTCGTATTTTTTCCATAATACTTCTTTGTCAAATAACACTTTGTCAAACATGAGCTCACATGCTTTTTTATCGGTAAAATCGAAAGCGAAAGCGAACGAAATCATCCATTTTGTCGTTATCTTATTTATTAATAAACCAATGACTTCGGTTGAACAGATCTCGAATAAATAGTTAAGTAAATAAACATTGACTGATTTAATTTTATATTTCTGTTGATGGCTAAAAATAGCACGTAGATCTTTCGCTGATGTTTCTTCTATAAATTTTTTAATTCCTTCTTCGTTTGTCATTGCTTCCAGAATTCGATTTTCCATAATACATATTGTGTCAACATTGCACGGTTTTTGTTTTACTGATTTTGAGCTGTGATCCTCATCATAAGATTGTGTGAAAGATAATGGCGGCAATACAGTTCTCTCCAGTAGTTCATCTGTGCGTTTGATTGGCGCTTTACTCAGAATCACTAAAATAAAGATGTTAAAAATATCCTGGCGGTGTGTATATGTGGGAGATCGTTTAAGAAGTTCTTCAAATGCTTTCTGAATGATCCGATCGGCCTTTATATAAAGACATTTTCCTTTTTTTGCGTATCGAGTCAATGTAAAAACATCGACCATGAACTCTAGTATATCATTACGTATAATATCGCCTTTTACACGATGAAATAATTCTCTGTATTGTATACAACCTTGGTAAAAATTAATCACTCTCGTGTATGCTTTCTGATAGTTTAAAACTTCTTGATGATAGTGAGTCTGAACGAATTGAAAAAA
>Ga0206946_1113_pt2 | contig 22704 bp, 25 predicted proteins | sample Alteio_BWOrgHeat_2_FD_152965 | JGI IMG/M metagenome (GOLD analysis project Ga0206946, IMG submission 152965) | Enriched cells from forest soil in Barre Woods Harvard Forest LTER site, Petersham, Massachusetts, United States -... | ecosystem: Environmental > Terrestrial > Soil > Temperate forest > O... | reverse complement strand
CGCCGCGCGCCAGTGTGGCGGGCAAGAGCACCGATGGCGAAGTGGCTAACGCGCTGGTCTGCAAAACCAGTATTCGAGGGTTCAATTCCCTCTCGGTGCTCCAACAAACCCCCATCATTCCAGCTTAGCTAGCTACCCTTCGGCTTCGAACAGTTCTGCCTGAAGCCTGTGGAGCCATTCCCTATGGTCTGCCGGCATCCCCAGGCAGGGACGCCCGGCTCCCATGGCGTTCTGACACGTCACGATCTCTCGACTGAGGCGCTCAATCGTTTTCAGAAGGATGCCATCATCAGATGGCTTATTCCAGTTCGAGGAAGCCGAGTGGACGCATCTGTCGAGGTGTAAAGGTGCATCTGAAATCGATGGCCAGTCCCTTACTCAGGGCAGAAACGATCTTCTCCGCCTCAGTGCGGCTGACGATACGATCAAATAGCTCGGTTAGATCGCCGCAATAAACAGTCCACCTTCTCCGCGCCTTCACGCTATTGGAAGCAGTGAAAGTAACGAGTAGGTGCTCTGAGAGTTGTTCCGAGGGAAGAATGGGCACAGCGGTGAGTTTGTAATGGTCCTTCATTGAAAGCTCCTTCACGTTGCGACTCACTATTGCCGCAGCAGTTTGAGCAAAACGTTGCAGGTTCTGCAGTCATTCAGTCTGGACCCTGACCTTTGGAAGCCGCTGGACGTTTTGGGGTTGCTTTTTGGTGAGGCGTGCGGGAGTTTACTTTCTAGCCACCTTCATTAGGCGGGAAGCCGTTCCGAGGCCATCCCCGCCACGCGCTATCAGCTTCTCGATACGGGACGCCGACTCGTGCCTTAGCCTAGCCAAATCATTACGTTGCGGCAAATGCGCTGTGCTAAACTTCCCCGCATGAGGCCGCTGCTGAAACACCGAACTCCGGCGCAATTGCTTTGGGCGATCGTAGCCGCGAATGGCCTGGTCAGCTTGAGCTTCGGCGCACTCAGTATTGTGTCGCGATATTACCCGCATGGCCAAAACCGGCCACTCTCAGTAGTTTTGTGCTCGTTCGGGATATTCGCCCTTGGGCTTATCGGAACTCTGATCGCAGAATCAAACCTGAAGAACGGCATTGGGTCGAAGCGATGGCCCGATTCGCTACTAGCCGCTCCGAGGAAGGTCGTTGCTCATCCGGTTTTCTCCATGCTTCCATGGATGCTCATCATTGCCAGCTTTGTGTACATCATCGTCTCGCGCAGCGGGCTGGCCGGATCCTGGATGTTTCTCTATCCTGCGATGAGCCTTTCGCGTGTGATCCGCACCTTACACCCACGGGATACAAATGTTGACTACCGCAGGCGTATGGATCCACCAAAGCCTCTCCAATCTGAGCACTGGGGAACTCCGCCTCGGCCTTTCTCCAACTGAAGCCTGTGGCTTAGCCATCCGGTTCGCAGGCAGCGGCACAATCTTAAACTTCATCCCCTGCACGAGTGCGATCTTGCATTCGTCCGTTTTTCGGGAGCTCCTTTTTCAGCATTATCTTGAATGCTTTCCTTTTAATATTCGTCCAGTAAAAATGCTATGGCTCAAGGCACAATAGTCAACACGAGGTGATCCATGGCATGTAGCCCCGATGCGTTAAAGCAAATCCCGCTGTTCGCCCTGCTGGATGACGATGAGTTAGCTGTACTTGCCGGACAGGTCGAGCTCAAGCAATTCGCTCCCCGCCAGCGCATCTACAAGATGGGCGAACCCGGCAACCACGCCTACGTGTTGATGTCGGGGAAAGCACGGGTGACGACCGTAGACGAAGATCATCAGGAGGTGCTGGTGGATGAGCCCAGCCTGGGCGAGTTCTTCGGATTCGCCTCCATGCTGGACCAGACTCCGCACCAGACCACGGCGCTCGCCATCGAAGAGACCTCCTGTATCGAGATCAGCCGCGATGATATCGAAGTATTGTTGCAACGCAAGCCTATGGCAGGCATGGATATGCTAACCGTGCTCGGTCGCCAGTTCCATGCGTCCCAACAATTGGTGCGCGGTCGAGCCAACCGCAATGTCAACGAGGTGATCGAAGAGGAGTCGACCCTGGGCGAACGCATCGCCGACACGGTCGCAGGCTTCGGCGGATCGTGGACGTTCATCCTGATCTTCCTAGGTGCTCTGGTGATCTATACCGCGGCCAACGTTATATTGCACCAGAAGGCGTGGGATCCATATCCCTTCATCCTGCTCAATCTCTTTCTGTCCATGCTCGCAGCCATTCAGGCACCGGTCATCATGATGAGTCAGAATCGACAGGACAAAAAGGATCGAGTACGTGGCGAGTTGGACTATGATGTCAACCGTCGCGCCGAATCCGAGATTCAGGGACTCGCAAACCGGCTCAATCTATTGACAGATAAGATCGGCGATGTCGACGATCTGCTTCGGCAGCATCTGAAGCTCGGGGATGGCTCCCAGCCCCTGTCCGAACGCTGAGTTCGCAGTCAGGTTTTTGTTTACAGCGCCTCTGTCACCCGGGCATACTGAGGCGTCCACTTCACTGGCCAGACGAGGTTTCGCATCGTAGATCTCTTCCTAACCCTGAGCGGTCATTCTCATGGGCTTGCCTGTACGTCTGCGGCCTTCATGTTGCGCGTCTCACATCTCTCCACTCCCTGGCGCCAGAGCTACGATCCTGCCCATCACTGGCTGTTGTCCGCTGCCTGGGCTGCACTACCGCTATTCGTCCTGCTCGTCGCGATGGCCATTCTTCATATCAAGGGCCATCTGGCCGCCCTCACTGCTCTGGCTGCGACGCTGATCATTGCACTTGCCATCTTTCAGATGCCCTGGCACCTCGCTCTTCTGGCGACTGGCCTTGGGGCAGCCTACGGCCTCTTCCCTGTCTGCTGGATCGTCTTCCCCGTCCTCTTCCTCTATCAGTTGACCGTCCGCGCAGGCAGATTCGCTCTTCTGCAGGAATGCCTCACAGGAGTCACACCGGACAGCCGCCTTCAACTTCTTCTCATCGCATTCGCGTTCGGTGCATTCTTTGAGGGCGCCGGCGGATTCGGAGCTCCCGTAGCCGTTTGCGGCAGTATCCTCATTGGCCTCGGCTTCGCTCCGCTGGAGGCAGCAGGCCTTTCGTTGCTGGCCAACACCGCACCCGTCGCATTCGGAGCACTCGGCATCCCCATCGTGGCGCTCCACGGAGTCACCGGACTCGACACCCTTCTACTCTCGCGCGTGATCGGCCGCCTCCTCGCACCCTTCTGCGTGTTGATACCCTTCTGGTTGATCTGGGCATTCGCAGGCTTCCGAGCGATGATGGAAGTCTGGCCCGCCATCCTCGTTGCCGGAGCCAGCTACGGCACAACGCTCCTTCTCGTCTCGACCTTCCACGGTCCCTGGCTGGCTGACATCGCCGCCTCAACCATAACCATCTGCGCCCTTATCGCCTTCTTTCGCTTTTGGAAGCCAAAGCGAATCCTCAACCCAGCCCAGCAAGAGGTCATGCACGTCTCGAGCACTGTCACGACTCCATCGGGAGCAGTTATCCGTCGTGCCGTCATGCCCTGGGCCATCCTCGCACTCTGTGTCGTGTTCTGGGGGGTCCCCTACTTCGCCCAGTGGCTCGACACCGCCAGCAGCGTACGGATACCCATCAACGGGCTCCACCAGATGGTGTTGCGCACGCCGCCCGCAGTCCCTCTGCCCGCAGCCGAACCCGCCATCTTCAACCTCAACCTGCTCTCCGCGACAGGCACAGGTATCTTCGTCGCCGGCATCCTGGCTGGGCTTTTCATGGGCCTCAAACTGCGCGTACTCGCAGAAGTCTTTCTGGAAACCCTCATCTCAATGAGGTTCGCCATCATCACGATCTCCGCCCTCATGGCTATCGGCTTTCTCACGCGGTATTGCGGAATGGACGCAACTCTCGGCCTCGCACTCGCGCGCACGGGAATCTTCTATCCCTTCTTTGGGACCCTAATCGGCTGGCTGGGCACGGCATCCACCGGCTCCGATACCTCCTCGAACGTACTCTTCGGCAGTCTGCAAAAGCTCACCGCCCAGCAGCTCGGCATCTCGCCGTACTTGATGACTTCGGCCAACTCCACCGGTGGCGTCATGGGCAAAATGATTGCTCCACAAAGCATCGTCGTCGCCACCACCGCCACCAACCAGTACGGCAGCGAAGGCATCATCCTTCGCTTCGTCTTCCTGCACAGCCTTGCGCTCGCATGCCTGATGGGGCTTTTGGTCTCCCTCGTCGCTCGATGGTCGCCACTCACAAGGATCTTCCTGCACTAGCCTCTACGGTGCCAGCAGAACCCGCAGGTCACGCAGATTGTTCCCCGTAGGCCCGGTCGTAATCGTGTCGCCCAACCGTTCAAGCAGAGTATGCCCATCAAACGCCGCAAGCGCTGCACTCACCGGATAGCCCTTCTCCTCCGCCCGCACCAGCGTCGTACCATCCACCAGCGCACCCGCAGCCGGACTATTTCCATCGATCCCATCACTCCCCCCGCTTAAAACAACAACCTCACCGCCGGCAATCGGCGTGCTCGCGAGCAACGCAAAGTGCTGATTCCGCCCTCCTTTACCCTGCGCATCCCGCGGAACCTTAACAGTTACTTCGCCAGCCGAGAGCAAACACACCCTCTTCCGCCCACGCCGCAGCTCCGCCAATCGGCCCAGCAGATACTCCGCAGCTCTCTCCGCGCTCCAATCATCACAGCTGTCATCGATCTCGACATGCCAGCCCAACTCCCGTGCTCGCCTTGCCCCAGCCTCTTCAAGCGACGCACTATCAAGCAGCACTGACCATCGCGAGCGCGCGAAGATAGCGTCACCTTCCTTTGGAGTCTCCACAAGCGAACGCGCAACTATTTTTTCCGCAATCGCTGCAGGCAGCCGCTCCTCCAACCCATATTCCTCCGCGATACGGTAAGCATCCTCCACCGTACTCCGGTCCGGGAAAGTCGGCCCGGACGAGAGCGCATCCAACTCCCCCTTGGGCACATCCGACACAAAGATCGTCAACTGCTCCGCTGGAGCCGCCGCTGCAGCAAGCCGCCCACCCTTCACCGCCGAAAGATGCTTGCGCACCGCATTGATCGCAGCAATCGGCGCACCGCTCTCCACCAGCGCTTTATGCGTCGCCGCAATCGTCTCCAATGACACGCCGGGCTCCAGAAACTGCTCCGCCAGCGCAGACCCTCCACCACTGATCAAAAATACGACCAGGTCTCGCTCCGTCAGAGTCTGCAAAGTCTGCAAGATATCCGCCGCAGCCTCCATCGAACCCGCATTCGGACTAGGATGGCCGCCCCGATGCACCCGAAATCCTTGCGAAGGTGCAGCCTCATCCTCTGGCCCGACGATAATCCCCTCGAACCGTTCACGCGCATCGCCCACTTGACGCAAAAACGCAGCCGTCATCGTATGAGCAGCCTTGCCAATCGCAATCAGAACCAGCCGCTCATACCCGCCAAGCGCATAGCGATGCCCATCGATCTCCATCACACCATCACGAGAGACAAGCCGCTGCTCCATCGCAGGCCCAACCCGCGATGCCTTCAGCGCATACAGAAAAATATCAAGCGCATCTTCACGAGCAGTACTCATCTCAAGTCGTCATCACCTGCAGCGTCGGCGAAACGATCAGCCTCGCCTCCGTCCGCGCCTGAACCTCAGCCGCATCGATGCCCTCAGCCACCTCGGTCAACACCAACCCATCCGGCGTCACACGAATCCACCCAAGCTCCGTCACAATGTCATGTACCACCCGCGTCCCCGTCAAAGGCAGCGTACATGCCTTCAGAATTCTCGACGCGCCATCCTTCGTCTGATGTTCCATCGCCACAATCACCCTTCGCGCTCCTGCCACCAGATCCATCGCGCCACCCATCCCCTTCACCATCTTGCCCGGAATCGTCCAGTTGGCCAGATTGCCCTGCTCATCCACCTGCATCGCGCCGAGCACGCTCATATCCATGTGCCCCCCGCGAATCATCGCAAACGACTCCTCACTCGCAAAGTACGAACACCCCGGCAGCTCCGTCACGGGCTGCTTGCCCGCATTGACCAAATCCGGATCAGCTTGTCCATCAACCGGCGGAGGCCCAACTCCCAGCATTCCGTTCTCCGACTGAAACACCACATCGATTCCAGTCGGCAGATACGCCGCAATCATCGTCGGCAGCCCGATGCCGAGATTCACATAAAACCCATCCTTGAACTCTCGAGCAATCCGCCGCGCAATCCGTTCCTTGCCGTTCACGCCGCACCTCCCATCTGCGCCCGAATAAACTCCGACTCGATAGGTTTGCGATACGTCTCACCCACCACAACGCGCTTCACATAAATTCCCGGAGTCACAATATGATCTGGATCAAGCTCCCCCGGCTCGACCAGCTCCTCCACCTCAGCAATCGTCAGATCCGCAGCCGTCGCCATCACCGGATTGAAATTCCGCGTCGTCTTGCGATAGACGAGATTCCCCAGCCGATCGCCCTTCCACGCCTTAATGAGCGCAACATCCGCATGCAGTGCCTCTTCCAGCACATACGTCCGCTCGCCGATCCGCCGCGTCTCCTTGCCCTCGGCAACCACAGTACCCAACCCCGTCGGCACATAGAACGCCGGAATCCCCGCCCCGCCCGCGCGAATCCGCTCCGCCAGCGTGCCCTGCGGAATCAGCGTCAGATCCAACTCACCCTTCAGCACCAGTTGTTCAAGCCGGCGATTCTCGCCAACGTAGCTGCCGACATGCGACGCAATCATCCCGGTCTCCAGCATCAATCCCATGCCAAAGCCATCGACGCCCATGTTGTTGCTGATCGTATGTAGTCCCGTAATCCGCCGCCTCACCAACGCGGCAATCAGGTTCTCTGGAATCCCGCACAACCCAAAGCCGCCCAACATAATCGTCGAGCCGCTCGCGATATCGGCAACCGCGGCATCCGCAGAGGGGACAACCTTATCCATACCTCAAGACACCGCGCGGCGGAAGCATTCACGCCGCGCGCTCCATTTGCACTCTTACTTCGCTTGCGTCGTAAAGGTGAACGTCGTCATGCTGTGTCGCGTCTCACCGGGCTTCAGCAGCGTCGTGGGAAACGACGGATGATTCGGCGAATCCGGGAAGTGCTGCGTCTCCAGGCACAGCCCCGAGTTCTTCGTGTACGCTACACCGCTCTTGCCCTTGAAGCTCCCATCCAGAAAATTACCCGAGTAGAACTGCACGCCCGGCTCTGTCGTCGTCACCGTCAGCACGCGTCCGCTGCCGGGATCGAACGAACGAGCCGCCGTCTTCGTCTCTCCATTGGCACCGCGCAGCACCCAGTTGTGGTCATACCCACCGGCAATCTTCAGCTGCTCGTTGTTGTCATTGATGCGCTTGCCAATCACCGTAGACTTGCGGAAATCAAACGGCGTCCCTTCCACCGGAGCAAGCTCGCCCGTGGGAATCAATCCTGCATCAACCGGCGTGAACTTGTCGGCAGCGATCATCATCTCTTCGCCAAGAATCGTCCCCGACCCCTCACCCGCCAGATTGAAGTAAGCATGGTTCGTCAGATTCACCACCGTCGTCTTATCCGTCGTCATGCTGTAATCGATCCGCAGCGCATTGTGATGCACGGTATACCGCACATGCGCCGTCAGAGCACCGGGATAGCCCTGATCCCCATCCTTACTGACCAGTGTCATCTCCACGCCATCGGCAATCGCGCGCCCCTGCCACACCATCCGGTCAAAGCCGAGCGTCCCGCCATGCAGCGAGTTCCCGTTATTGTTCTTCGGCACATCGTACGTCTTCCCATCGATCGTGAAGGCTCCCTTTGCAATACGGTTCCCATAGCGACCAACAATCGCGCCAAAGTACGTCTTGGTGTCCGCGAGATACTCTTCCAAAGTGTTGTAGCCCAGAATGACATCGCCCACCTTGCCATCGCGGTCGGCCGTCTTGATCGAGACAACGCGCGCTCCATACGTCGTAATACGCGCCTCAATCGCATCGCTCTTCAGCGTGTAAATATCTACGGCTGTGCCATCCGGCATCTTGCCAAAATCTGCCTTGGTTACTGAACCATGTGCTGCCATCGCGGTTGTCATACTAAGCAGCATAACCTTTAGCCATCTCGTCGTCATGTATCCCTCTGTTCCCGTAATTTCAAATCCCTAACCCGCATTCGATTGCGAGTTTGCGCCTCTTACAGCAACCCCGCCACTATACTGCACGCCCGCAAAGCCGCGAAACAGAGGTAAGATGGAGCGGCAAATCCCATCCAGCCAGGACGGTCATGAATCTTCGAGCCAGAACCCTGCCACTCCTAGTTCTCACCCTCGTCTGCCTCTGCGGCATCAACGAAAAAGCGGTCGCAGCCCCGCCCGACCACTGGGTCGGCACCTGGGCCACCTCGCCCGTCGCTCTCCCCAACGCCGACGCCCAATTCGGCGCCACCGACACCACCTACCGCGAGATCGTCCACGTCTCCCTCGGCGGCTCCCGCCTCCGCGTCATCCTCTCCAACGAGTTCGGCCTCGATCCGCTCACCATCAACGCCGCCAGCATCGCGCTCCATACCACTGGCGGCGACATCGACCCCGCCTCCGCCACCGCGCTCACCTTCGGCGGACACCCCTCCGTCACAATCCCGCCCGGAGCCCTCGCCGTCAGCGATCCCGCCAGCCTCAAGCTCCCCGCCTTCGCCGATTTGGCCGTCAGCCTCTTCGTTCCCGCGCAACCAATGCAGCAAATCACACACCACAGCTTCGCCGATCAAACCAGCTACACGGCCCCAGGCAACGTCGTCGGCATCAAAGCCCTCGAATCTCCCAAAGAGATCTACAACTGGCCCTTCCTCAAGGGCGTCGACGTCGTAGCAGACGACAAAGCTGCCTCCATCGTAGCCTTCGGCGACAGCATCACCGACGGAGCCCACAGCACCCGCGACGCCAACTCCCGCTGGCCCGACCTTCTCGCCCATCGCCTCCAGGCCAACAAGAAGACCACCAGCCTCGGCATCCTCAACGAAGGCATCGGCGGCAACCGCATCCTGCACGACAATACCGGCCCTAATGCTCTCTCCCGCTTCGACCGCGACGTACTCGCCCAGGCCGGCGTCAAGTACCTCATCATCCTCGAAAGCATCAACGACATCGGCCACGCCAAGGACCTCATCAAGCCCTACGATGTCGTCAGCGCCGACGACCTCATCGCCGGCCTCGGCCAATTAGCCGCCCGCGCCCACACCCACGGCATCAAAGTCTACGGCGCCACCCTCACCCCCTACATTGGAGCCAAATACGCCTCGCCCGCCGGCGAAGCCATGCGTCAGGCCGTCAACCAATGGATCCGCACCACCAACCAGCTCGACGGCGTCATCGACTTCGACAAAGCCACGCAAGACCCCGCCAACCCTACCGTCTTCTCCCCTGCTGCCGACTCAGGCGACCACCTCCACCCGGGCGACGCCGGCTACAAGTCCATGGCCGACTCCATCGACCTCAACCTCTTCACCAAATAGAACTCTTCCTCTGACCTACTGCACCGTCACGGTGACAGTTCCTGTCTTCGTGATCGCACCCGAGGTGGCCGTCACGGTGATGATGTACGTTCCGGCAGTCGTGCCGGGTGTAAGGGCACCGGGACACGGTACTACACTCCCACCTCCACCTCCACTACATGCGACTACGCCGCCAACCAAAGCCACGAACAACAACACCAGGCTGAGGACGGATCGCCAGGTGCGGCTACGTTTGGGAATGACGAAGAGCAATAAGCCGGCCAGTGCTGCTCCGCTTCCGGCACGCCAGGGGACTCTGCCGGGAATCTGATCGGACGAGGTGCAGGTCGATGAGGAGCTTGCGGTCGTGACAACCGTGAGGGTGGCAACACCCGCTGCGTTACTGGTGATGCTGACAGGGCTGGTTGAGTTGAGGCTGAAGGAAGGAGGCGCCAAGGCACCGTTCGGACTGGTGGTGAGAGCGGCTGTAAGGGCCACGCTGCCTGTAAAGCCGCCGCTCGGAGTTATGGTGATCGTCGAAGTATTACCAGTGGTCGCTCCCGCAGCGATGCTGACCGCTGTGCCGCTGACAGTGAAGCCTGGCGATGTGGAAGATGGCTGATAAACCCACAGGTCGTTGAGATAGCCAGCGGTAGTGGTCGCATCGAGCCCTAAACCACCCCAAAGCCAAAAATTGCCTTTCTTGTCTGTCCAACTGACACCACCCGACCTGCGTCCCGGCTGGTTGGCAGGAGAAGGAGTGCCGAGTGTGCCGTATACCCCTCCGCCTGAAGGGACGCTCCCAACTGTGGTGAGCCCGCCCATCCACGTCCATTGGTTTGTGGAAGGATTGAACTTCCAAAGATCGTTGAGAACGTTCCAGTTCGAGTTGGCATCGAAGCCCTGCCCGCCAAAGAGCCACAGGTTTCCATTGACGTCCTTCCAATTGAAGGAGGAGAGGCGGCTCCCAGGGATGTTGGCGCCGGCTGGAACTCCCAGGGTGCCGTACACGCCGGGCTGGTGGCAATACACCTGAGGCATGTTCGAGCAGTTCAGGGTGCTGCTTCCGCCCATCCAGGCCCATTGGCTCGTGGAAGGATCGAACTTCCAAAGGTCATTGAGAATACCTTCGGGATCACTGGCATCGTATCCCTGCCCGCCAAAGAGCCAGGGGTTGCCGTTGGCATCGGTCCAGCTTGCTCCCAACCACCGGGAACCAGGGCTATTTCCGGCAGCAGGTTGCCCCAGAGCGCCGTAGGTTCCGGGGACGGCGGCGCTGCTGCCGAAATTGTTGCTTCCGCCCATCCAGGCCCATTCGTTGCTCGAGGGATTGAACTGCCAGAGATCATTCGGTACTCCACCGTTGCCGTTGGTGTTGAAGCCCCATCCGCCAAAAAGCCACGAATTGCCATTGTTATCTGTCCAGCTGGAAGCCTCCCAGAGCCCCCCGGGTGTGTTTCCGGCGGCGGGCATTCCCAATGTGCCGGGCACGGGTGGCTGCCCCAATACGCAACTGACGCATGTTGCGTCCACCGGGACTGTGCTGTTTCCGCCCATCCAGGTCCACTGATTCGTGGAAGGATTGAAGCGCCATAGGTCGCTGAGCGCTCCCCAGTTTCCGTTAGCGTCAAAACCGATGCCACCATAGAGCCAGAAGTTACCGTTCAAATCGACCCAGGTCTCGGCCTCATAGCGTCCTCCGGGTGTGTTTCCGGCGGCCGGTGTTCCCAGCGTCCCATACGTGCCGCCACTGCCACAATTCGTTACGCCAGAAATGACCGGGCAATTGGTGCTGACAGTGCTGCTTCCGTTCATCCATGCCCATTCGCCGGTCGCAGGATCAAACTTCCAGAGGTCGTTCAAGTAAATCAACTGGCTAGAAGGGCCCAGTCCGCCAAAGAGCCAGAGATTGCCGTTATTATCAGTCCAGCCTGTCGGGTAGTTGCGTCCTCCGGGAGTATTACCGGCTGCGGGCGTTCCCAAAGTCCCATACACTCCGGGCTGGGCACCAAGTTGGCTTGGAACCGTGCTGCTTCCACCCATCCATGTCCATTCGCCCGGAGCCGATGTCTGCGCTGCTGCGGGTAAAGAGAGGCCAACAAACCCAAGCAGGCTACAAAAAAGACAACTCAACAGAAGACGCAGCTTTTTCATTCTTTCTTTACCCGAATTTACCTGGCGCTGGATTCCAGCGAATTGTATCTGAAGCTAACCGGCTTTCAATGTCCGATTTAAGAGATCGACATCGCCCTCATCGCGGCAAGTGAATTTACAAGCACGACAGCGACAGAGACGCACCGCTATCTTGTCGAAGTCACTACATAGATATAGCCTGAGGGGCATGCGAAAGACCCCGCTCGTTCTGCTCACAGCCTGCGCCGTGGTGCTGACCACCAGCGCCTGTGCCCAATCGATGCCCGGCATGGATCACCACCATCACCACGATGCACCGGCGACAAGCGAGAAGCTCGGACTGATCTCCTTCCCCACCTCATGCGCCGCGCGCTCGCAGGCGCCCATGCAGCGTGGCGTCGCGCTCCTGCACTCCTTCGGCTACACCGAGGCCCAGATGCAGTTCGAAACCATCGCCAAGAACGACCCTGCCTGCGCCATGGCCCACTGGGGCATTGCCATGTCGCAGTTCCACGAGCTCTGGACGCAGCCCGAACCCGACGCCCTCAAACGAGGCGCCGAAGAGATAGCCAGAGCCCACGCACTCGCAGCATCAGCACCCATCACCCCACGCGAACAGGCCTACATCGACGCACTCAGCGCCTTCTACGATCCCGCAGCCACATCCTTCCAGCAGCGGTCCGACGCCTACGAAGCCAGGATGAATGCGCTCCATCGCAACTTTCCCGAAGACGTCGAGGGCGCAGCCTTCGATGCTCTCGCAATCATCGCCTCGGTATCGCCAACCGACACATCGCTCACCCACGAGCATCAGGCTCTCGCCATCCTTGTGCCGCTCTTCGCATCCCACCCCAGCCACCCCGGTCTGGCCCACTACATCATCCACACATGCGACACGCCAGCACTCGCTTCCGAAGGCCTCGCCGCCGCACGCGAGTACGCCCAGATCGCCCATCCTCGCCACACGCCCTGCACATGCCCGCGCACATCTTCGCCCGCCTCGGCATGTTGCCCGAAGATATCGATTCCAACCTCGCCTCAGTCAAAGCCTCCAAGGAAGCCGAAGCCGCAGGAGAGCCCGGCGCCGCCCACCAGATGCACGCCGACGAATTCCTCATCTACGCCTACCTCCAGGTCGGCCAGGACGAGAAAGCCCGCGCCCTGACCGCCAGCATGCGCGCTGTCGGCGATCACATGAACGCGATGCCGGGCATGGATGACATGAAGGATGCGGGACACTTCTTCGACAACGAACTCAGCGTCATCTATCCAATGGAGATGCACCAGTGGAAGACCCTCGCCGCACTAACGCCAGCATCCGGATCGAAGGACTTCGAGACCTTCGACATCTATTGGGGCCAGGGAGTCGCCGCCGGTCAACTCCACGATGCGAAGCTCGCAACAGCAGCGCTCGCAGCCCTCGACCACAGTATCGAGGCGCTAAAGTCCTCTCCCTACGCCGACTACGTCAGCAGCATGGACATCAAACGAAATGAACTCCTCGGCTGGAAGGCCTACGCCGAAGACCATCCACAGGAAGCAGTCACAGCCATGCGAAAGGCAGCCGATCAGCAGGACAAGCTTGGCCAGGGCGAGGTCGATATCCCCGCCCGCGAGATGCTCGGCGACCTCCTTCTGCTCGAACACAAACCCGCCGAAGCTCTGGCCGAGTACCGCGTAGCCCTGAAGCTGAGTCCAAACCGGCTGAACGGATTACTAAGCGCCGGCACTGCGGCCGAGCAAGCGGGGCTGACCGGCGAGGCGCGAGCGTTCTACAAAACCGCAGCCCGGCAAACGGACTTCGGAGCACATAGTCAACGACCGGAGTTGGCACATGCACTCTCCCTGACATCAGCCGCGGTTCCAACCTCTCATCGTTGACGAAGTGCCGGATACTTCTACTTCAGACTCATGGACTACCAGCGGCCGTCGACCTGCTACGCTTTAAAGAATGTCTCTCCAGCCACATCTTAAGCACCTTATCGAAGGTCGTGCCACCCTCTCACGCGAAGACGCACGCGACCTCATGCAACAGATCCTCTCGGGCCAACTCACCGACGTCGAAATAGCCGCCCTCCTCGGAGCCCTCGCCGCCCGCGGTGAAACCGCTACCGAGATCGCCGGCTTCGTCGAGACCATGCGCGCCGCCGCTACCACCTTCCCCCTCGAGCCTTCAGAACGCGAACTCCTCGTTGACACCTGCGGCACCGGCGGCGACGCCTCACGCACCTTCAACATCTCCACGGCCGCCGCCCTCGTCGCCGCCGCCGCAGGAGCCACCATAGCCAAACACGGCAACCGGGCCATCACCTCTCAGTGCGGCTCAGCAGACGTCCTCGAAGCTCTCGGCGTTCCCATCGACATCACCCCCACCGAATCCACCGCACGCCTCCGTCGCCATCGCTTCGCCTTCCTCCACGCCCCCAGTCTCCATCCGGCAATGAAGGCTGTCATGCCTGTCCGCCGCGCACTCGGAGTCCGCACCGTCTTCAACCTGCTCGGCCCCCTCACCAATCCCGCTGGCGCCCCGGCGCAGGTTATGGGCGTCTATGCCCCACACCTCGTGCCGCTCGTCGCCGAAGCCATGGCCCAGCTCGGCACTCGCCACGCCTTCGTCGTCCACGGCGAAGCCGGCACCCCCGGAGCCCCCGGCCTCGACGAAATCTCCATCTTCGGACCCACCCACATCGCCGAGGTCCACAACGGAACCGTCACCCTCTCCACCATCACCCCCGAAGACGTCGGCCTCACCCGAGCCCCCACCGAATCTCTCATTGGAGGAAACGCCCAAACCAACGCGGCCATCCTCACCGCAATTTTTTCTGGCGAAATTGGCCCTCGCCGCGATGTAGTCCTCCTCAATGCAGCCGCCGTTCTCGTCGCAGCGGATCTTGCCCCCGACTTCCGCACCGGCATAGCCCTCGCAGCCCAGGCAATTGACACCAAAAAGGTTACAAATCTTCTCGCTGATCTGCGAGAAACATAAACCGCTCGCTTCTCCTCAAACTCGGAGTACAATTCCCCGCATAAGTAACAGGAGAAGTCATCTATGTCCTCCTACCCGCCCTCCCCAGCGGTCTTCGACGCCACCATGGTCACCACTGCGCTCGAACTGCCCGGCTACCGCGTCGTCCGTAACCTCGGAGTCGTCCGCGGCATCGTCGTTCGCTCCCGGTCCATCTTCGGTACTTTAGGCGCGGGCCTTCAGACCATCGTTGGAGGCAACATCACTATCCTCTCCCAGCTCTGCGAAAAAACCCGCCAGGACGCCTTCGCCATCATGATGCAGCACGCCGCCGAACATGGAGCCAACGCCATCATCGCCGTCCACTACGACGCCAACGATCTCATGCAGGGCGTCACCGAGGTCCTTGCCTACGGCACCGCAGTGGTAGTTGAGCGTGTCTAGGGCCGCGTTCGCTGCAAATCATTGAAAATGATAGATATTACCCCTCGGCCTCTGAACGCGTTCTCCGGGAGCCTTTCCAAGCGCAGGCCGCTCCGGCCCGTCAAATCTCCTCCGTTGCCTGATTAAAATCAACTCCAGAGGAACTGCAAACACTTGCATTTTCATCCGTGATACGTTTTGCTCATGGACCTCAATCCGTACGCCAGCTACCTCGATGGGCAAGACCCGATTCCAGTCATCACCTCGACTGCAGAACGTATCCGCACCCTCACCGAACCCCTTTCGCCTGCCCAGGCTAACGCCGAACCAGCCCCCGGCAAATGGAGTGTCCGCGAGATCGTCGCACACCTCGCCGACTGCGAGATCGTCTTCGCCTTCCGCCTTCGCCAGACCCTCAGCGAAGATCACCCCATCATCCAGCCCTTCGACCAGGAGATCTGGGCCAAGCGCTACGCCGCCTACGACCTTGCCTCGGCACTCGCGCTCTTCACCGCGACCCGCAACTGGAACCTGAAATACCTCACCTCCGTCGACGAAACCGACCGCCACCGCCCGACCACTCACCCCGAGCGCGGAACCATGACCTTCTGGACCATCGTCGAGACCATGGCCGGCCACGACATCAACCACCTTCAGCAACTCGAACGCATCACCGCAGCCAACTAGCCGCACCTACAGCTCCAAAGCCTCATTCACATCGCGAACCAGATTTCGCAGATAGCTCCGCTTGTTCAGCAGCGCGACCATGGTATCTCGAACCCTCACCTTAGCCGCTTCATCCCCTGCATCCACCGCGGCATCCCACCCCGCCCAAAGCCCTTCGAGCTCCGCCTGCGTCTCGACCATCTTCGCATCAAAAGCGTCCTTGGCAGTCATCAGATCCCGCCGCAGCTCCGGCTCATCCTCACCCATCTGCTTGGCCGCGCGCATCTCCTGAAGCTGCATGTTCAGCTCGAAGACCTCCTCCAGCAGCTCCGGCGGAACCACCTGCTTCTTCTCAATCCCCGTCGCCCGAGCCGCATCCGTCGCGGCCTTCGACTGCTCCTCCAACTCAACGCCCTCGAGTTTAAGCAGATACTGCGTCCGCAGAATCGGGTCCTTCAGCGTACGATAGGCATCGTTCAGCTGCGAGCTCGCCGCCAACGCAGCCTCCTGTTCGGCAGCCGGCTTCGAAGCAAAGCGATCCGGATGCAGCTTGCGGCTCAGTGTGTAGAACTGCTTCTCCAACGCCACAACATCCAGCGTCAGCTTCCGGGGCAGGTTGAAAACCTCAAAGTAATCCATCGGTCTCATTTTAAGCGCGCGTAAAAGAGCAGCGCGTCCTGGAGTTGAGATGCAGCAAGTTGAGGCGCAGGGCTACGCAAGCGCGTCAACAAAGTTAGAATACGTCATGCTTCAAAAGGCCCTCCTCCCCCTTGTCGTTGGCGCTGCATTCCTCTATCCCACGCTGGCGCAGACTCAACCTGCACCCAGCACTCCATCCGCCGAATCCAAACAGACCCCAGCCTGGGAGGCCGCGATTGAAGCACGCCGCGCCGAACTCATCCGAATCAACGGCCCCGGCACCAACTCTGCTCTTCGCGACCAGCTCTTGAAGATGGGTGCAGAAGACCAGGCCGTCCGCGGCTTCGCTAACGGCAAGCAAGTCTCCGGCATGACCAAAGAAATGATCCAGAAACTTCCCGCAACCGACGCCCGCCTCACCGCGGCACTGCAACAGATCGTGAAGGAACGCGGCTGGCCGACCATCGCACTCGTAGGAATCGACGCATCCAACGCAGCCATGCTCATCCTCACCCACACCGCCGATCACGCATGGCAGCGGCAGCTCCTGCCTCAGCTCCAGGCACTGGCAGATGCCGGAAAGATCGACGGTTCGTCCCTCGCACTCGTCGTCGACAAAGAACTCGTAGCCGCGGGCAAACTCCAGCGCTACGGCTCGCAGTTCAAGTTCATTAACGGAAAAATGGCGATGTACGCCGTCGAGGATCCATCAACACTCAATCAGCGCCGCGCCCAGGCCCTGCTGCCGCCCATGGATGTCTACAAGGAACTGCTGGCACAGATATACCATCTGCAGGCAAGCGACGATGTCGTCATGGCAACCGCGCCGGCAAAGAAATAAGCAGGCTTCTTAAGCCGTAAAACTGGACCCGCACCCGCAGCTTTTGGTCGAGTTCGGATTAATAAAGTTGAACCCCTGCCGCATCAGCGTCTCTTCGAAGTCCAGAACCATCCCGGCAAGATAAAGGAAGCTCTTCGGATCAACAAAGATGCGGATCGGCGCGCCATCCGTCGGATCGCTAGCCGTCTGAACCCCAGCCCCAAACGAATACACGCGGTCGCGTTCACGAGGCTGCGAATCGAACCGAATCGAATAGCTCAGCCCCGAGCAGCCACCGCCCTGAATCCCCACACGCAGGCCACCTTGCTCCGGAGACACACCCTCCTTCGCCATCGCCACACGAATCCGCTTCAGCGCCTTCTCTGTGATCTCGATCGCCGCCTTCGCCCTCGGCTGCTGCCCCTCAGCCGTCAACAGCTTCATTCCCGCAAGCGGATCCTTCGCCTGCTGTTCTGCCGCGGTTGTCGCCTCGCGTGAGGTAGTAGGTTGTAATGTCACCATCGCCATATTCACACCTTAAACAAACGACCACAGATTGTTGCGAATTCACACGGATAAGGACACTGGGTACCTGAATCCGTGCTCATCCGCACTTATCCGTGGTCGTCTACCTTCTGCCTTACTGTGCCGCCGCAACTGCGGTGTTCGCCGTCTCGCTGACGTTGTTCTTCTTCTTCCAGTCGCTGATCGCCGCGTGGATGGCGTCTTCCGCCAGCACCGAGCAGTGAATCTTCACCGGAGGAAGCGCGAGCTCCTTCACGATGTCCGTGTTCTTGATCGACAGCGCTTCAGCTACCGTCTTGCCCTTCACCCACTCCGTCGCGAGCGAGCTGGAGGCAATCGCCGAACCGCAGCCGAAGGTCTTGAACTTGGCGTCCTCGATCACCTGCGTCTCGGGATTCACCTTGATCTGCAACCGCATCACGTCGCCGCACTCCGGTGCACCAACCAGGCCTGTGCCGACCTCGGACGTGCTCTTGTCCAGCGTGCCGACGTTCCGGGGATTGTTGTAGTGGTCTACGACCTTATCGCTATATGCCATGATGTTTCCTCGTCTCTTAACTTAGATGATAGCCCTGCACCTTGAGGTGCACCAGTGTTTACTGCATCTTGCTCACTTTGACAGCAGTACCGCCTCGTCTCCAGCGTTTACTTCATGAGAAAGCATTCGATACAAACCTGAACCAATAAGAAGCGCACAGGCCAAATATATAAAGATAGTCGCAGCGTTTTCCAATCCTGACAGGTTGCCGTAGGCGTGGTATCTCACCGATGACCACAAGCCATGGTGAGGCGAGATGAATCTAGCCACTCCTGCGATAACTCCCAAAGCAATTCGCCATATTGGGTGCATCAACGCTCCTTACAACCTTTAGTGCGCCGCCCACTCGATCTTTGAGAGGTCGATTCCCTCTTTCACCATCTCATACAGTGGGCTCAGCTCACGCAGCTTCGAAACCACATCAATGATCTTGTCCGACACGTAATCCACCTCTGCCTTGGTATTGAACCGTCCGAGGCCAAACCGGATGGAACTGTGAGCCACGTCGTCGCCAAGTCCCAGCGCCTTCAGCACATAGCTGGGCTCAAGCGTCGCCGACGTGCAAGCCGAACCCGACGAAACCGCGATGTCGTTGATGCCCATCAGCAGGCTCTCGCCCTCGACATACACAAAGCTCATGTTCAGATTCCCCGGCAGATGGTGCTCCATGTTGCCGTTGACGTGAACATAGTCCAGCGCCTTTTCAAGCTTGTTCTTCAAATATTCGCGAAGCTCTGTCTCACGCGTCGCCTCGGCCGCCATCCCCTGGCTGCAGAGTTCGCAGGCCTTGCCCAATCCAACGATGCCCGGCACATTCAGCGTACCGCTGCGCATACCGCGCTCATGCCCGCCGCCATTGATCTGCTCCGAGATCTGCACACGCGGGTTACGACGCCGCACATACAACGCGCCCACACCCTTCGGCCCATAGATCTTGTGGCCCGAGAGCGACAGCACATCAATATTGTCCTTCTGCACATCGACCGGAATCTTGCCCACGGCCTGCACACCGTCCGTGTGGAACAGGACGCCCTTCTCATGGCAGATCTTGCCGATCTCGGCAATCGGCTGGACCACGCCGATCTCATTATTCGCATACATGATCGACACAAGAATCGTCTTGTCCGGCCCTTCGGTCACGATCGCACGCTTCAGGTCCTCGATATCGATCAACCCATCGGCCTGCACCGGCAGATACGTCACGCGGTAGCCCTGCTTCTCCAGCTTCTTACACGTATCGAGCACAGCCTTGTGCTCTGTCACCTGCGTGATGATGTGGTTGCCGCGCTCGCGATACATCTCTGCGATGCCCTTCAGCGCCAGGTTGTTCGACTCCGTCGCGCCCGAAGTAAAGATGATCTCCTTGGCCGTCGCGCCGATCAGCTTCGCCACCTGCTCACGCGCACTCTCGACAGCCTTCTCGGCCTCCCAGCCGAACGAGTGATTCCGGCTCGCAGCATTCCCGAAGGTCGCCGTAAAGTACGGCATCATCGCATCAAGAACCCGCGGATCCAGCGGCGTCGTCGCATGGTTATCCATGTAGATCGGCAGTTTTACACCCGCTGGCAAAGGTGTCGAAGATTCCGTAACAACCACGCCCGTTCCATTTCCATTGCTGCTCATATCGTTACCCGCTCCAAAATCTGTTCTGTCATTTCAAAATGTCTTCGACGGACACGCCGCCGTATTCAAAACCTAAAGCGCAATGCTCACCAGGCCGCCACCCACCGCCGTATGTTCCGCGTCCGCAGCCTCAACAAGGTCTGCGATGTAGATGCCGCTCAAGAGTTCTTTGATGCTGTCATTTACTTTGCGAAGCGGTTCTTTGATCGTGCACGTGCTCGTCAGGTCGCAGGCCCCATGAATCGTAATGCAGCTTGTGATGAACAACGGCCCATCAATCGCCCGGATCACCTCAAACGCCGAGATCTCGCCCGACGGTTTTGCCAGCGCATACCCGCCATTCGTTCCCGCATGCGAAATCAGCAGACCAGACTTGGCCAGTGTCTGCAGAATCTTCGCCAGCAGCTGCGGAGGAATGTGATACGCCTCAGCTATATCCTTCGCGCTGTGCGCACCACCTGCCTGTTCGGCCAGATACTTCAAAGCCATCAGACCGTAGTCCGCTTTTTTGGTCAGACGCAGCATCAGTTCGAGCTCCCACTCAGCGCTGGAAAATGCCTAGAATACCGACACTTCCAGTCCTAGATAGTCTACGTCCGTAAGGACTGACATGCAACCAGCTTTCCCAAGCTTTGCACCATCAACAAACCATCCGCTGACCATCGAAAATAACCGGAAGGTGTGGTTGACAAGCTCGCTTATTCCGGGCAAAATCCAACCATTCAAGCCTCCCCATCCATGACCGCCACCTGCAAACACCCAATCGTAAAAATCGTCTCGCGCGACGAAGACGCCGAGTATGTCGAGTGCCAACAGTGCGGAGAAGTATTTGATTCCGCAGAGTTTAACGACATCGCCATCGAAGAGAAGGAAGACGTCTCGGACGACGAGGCCGACCCGGATCCAAAGACTAAACGGTCGAAGCCTGCGTAGCATTCACCCGCCGGAAAACAATCCACGCATACTGCGCCGCCGACAACGGAGCAAGCCATGCAATGGCGTAGATCAGCCAGCTGCGTAACCAGGCTATCGCCAACAAAGGAAACACCTTTTCCGAAAGCACCACCACCAGCCCAACAATCTGCACTAGTGTGTTCAGCTTCCCCAGCAGGCTGGGCCGAAAATCCCGCAGGGTCCCCGTAGCAAATAAAAGCGTTGAAATCAATAAGATACCGAGATCCCGGCTAAAAACAAGCACCGTCACATAACGCGGCACCATCCCTACATGCGTCAGCACCACAAAAAGCGTGCTCATCAACAACTTATCCGCAATAGGATCAAGGTATTGGCCCAATTTTGTCTTCTGTTCAAGCAGCCGCGCCAGCAGCCCATCCAAAGCATCGCTGACGCCTGCCAGCATAAAAAGCGCAAACGCGATCCGATACCGTCCATCCAGTATCTCTATGACAAGAAAAGGGATAATGAACAGCCGCATCAGCGTAAGCAGATTTGGCGCAGCACGAAATTGGCTCAGAAATGGCACGCAGGGATTCCATTCAATCGTAACCTATGTTCAAGAAACGATTTGGCCCTTTATCCAGGCCTACAACAGAAACCATCCAATAAAAAATTTCACAATCACACCCAAAAGCCCCACACTCCGATTGTTTGCCTGAACCCACCATTCCATTTAGACTAAAAAAAGCGCAGGCGCGTAGCTCAGTTGGTTAGAGCGCTACCTTGACACGGTAGAGGTCAGCGGTTCGAATCCGCTCGTGCCTACCATTCCTTTCAATCACTTACAGGCACGAACTGTACCCATCGATGGTAGTGAGGACGGTACGGAAACGCTGCCTCCCATCAGCATGTCTATTCGTTTGTTGCTTGCTTCTCGCTTATCGGCCAATACTGCGGGTGTGTGCCAGCCAATCGTCTTCCCTGTGATGCCTACGGCGACCAAAGCTGGGCGGAAAGATCGCACTCATCTGATTGCGAATCTTTGACCTGGTTGCCGGCGCGAGTGGGAGTGTGTGTAATCATTCTTCAACAGCTATGGTCCTGACCGCAGAGAGCCGATGCTTGGCCCACTTCGGCAAGATGTGCATCTTTAAATTGTTTTTGAAGTTCTCTATCGTGGAGTGAGATTTTCTCTCTGCTGTGAGTTCATGCTTCGAGTAGTGGGAAACGAGATCGTTCACCGTTTCAGGCGTACGGACCCCGTCGATCACGCCAATGAAGGTGCTGGCAACCGATCCTAAAGAAGCCAGCGGTCATTTAGAGCCCTTCTATTATTTTTCAAGCCGGCTTGGGCTCTGCCTTCTCAGTATCTGAGTAGAGCGCGTACTCCAAGCGGTCTGAATGAATTGAGCGCGGAGCCCGGGGGGCGAATACTGCCCGGTGTCTCCACCAGTGAATGACAGAGTGCGTGATGGGTTGGAACAACCGCTACCATAGGAGAAGAGAGGAGAAGCCTATGTCGCCGACCGAACCTGCAACCCGCCAGCACGCGTTCACAGGGCCAGCGATACCGCAACTACCGACAGTGCCTCGGCGATTTTATCGACAAACTACGATTTTTGGGGGTCAATGGGCAATGGAGGTCAACGGTTCGTCAACGTAAGGTCGTTTCTCAATGTAAATTTGACGTCTCGACTCTTCGATGAACCTAATCGGCCCGGCCAACCGATATGGTAAGGCTTAATGTCGAGGATGGGTGTTCCATCGAGCATGTCGATCCCTCGAACGTGCAGCAATCCGTTTTCACGGCGAAGCAACTCGACGACGGTAAGGCCGATCGGGTTTGGACGACGCGGTGATCGAGTGGCAAATACACCGTGCGGCCGATCGTCAAAAGGCGGCGTGTCGAGCAAATCGAAGCCGTGAGAGCGGTCGAAGGCCCAGATCACCATGAGATGAGAGAATCCCTCAATGTCGGTGAGCCCGAATTCGAATTCAGGCAATATGCGGAGGACG
>Ga0206946_1035_pt1 | contig 22723 bp, 22 predicted proteins | sample Alteio_BWOrgHeat_2_FD_152965 | JGI IMG/M metagenome (GOLD analysis project Ga0206946, IMG submission 152965) | Enriched cells from forest soil in Barre Woods Harvard Forest LTER site, Petersham, Massachusetts, United States -... | ecosystem: Environmental > Terrestrial > Soil > Temperate forest > O... | reverse complement strand
TAATCTGTGTCTCCTGACCATCTCGGTGAGAGCGAACTCCACCGCCTTGGTCTTGCTCTCGACGCCCGTGATCTTCACGACGTCATCGAGAACGTCTTCGTCGATGTGCATGGTCATCTTCATAATGTCTAATGGTATGGCATGCATGCCATACCCGCAAGGAAAATATCACGATTATTTCAATGTTTTCCGCCAGCGACGGCACTATGCGATCTTTCGTCCTCACCGGAGGTTGCCCTCGGCGTCGAAGGCCATTTCCGTGGCGGGGCCGACGACCTTGGTGCGGGGATTGCGCAGGGCTTCTTCCACGAGGTTTTCGGAGACGAAGGTGCGATCGAGGGAGAGGGTGTTTTTGATGCGGGCCAACCGCACCTTGCGTTGGTCGCCGATGAGGCAGGTCTTGATGGCGGCCTGGATCGCTTGCTGGTCGTTGCGCATCACCATGGGAATCTTGCCCACCGTAGCCGTGGTCGAGGTCAGCAGATTGCAATAGGTTTCCACGAAGTTGAATTTGCGGAAGACTCGCTCGGTGGTGAAATCGGCGAGGCCCAGGCCGGTGCCGTTGCCATCGGAAACATCGGTGATATTGAGCACGGCGATGCGCGTGATGCGCGGGTCGCGATCGGTCAGAGTCACGTCAGCCGTGGGGTAGCGGCCGACGACATTCGGGTCAAAGCCGGTGCCCGAGATGTTCTTGCCGACTTCATCGATGAGCAGGACGTCCAGCGCCTGGATAGGCACGGTCGGCATGAGCTTGCGCGCTTCCTCCAACAACCGCGGTTCCTGCGTCTCGATCTCCGCGGCGGGGACGATCTCCACCTGGCTGGTTTCGTGATAGGCGTTCTCAATGAGACCCACGCCGAAGAGGATCTTGCCGCTCGCCAGCGTGGCGCGGCACATGGCCACGAGGTTCTGCTCCATGCGCCCGTAACCGAGATTGTGGCAAGTCTCCGCGCCTTTTTGTTTGCCCACGCCGATGACGATCATCTTGCTCAGACCGCTCTCGACTTTCCCGCGGAAGGAGGTGTGCGGCTTGATGCGGTTGACGACGATGATGCCATCGGCCGCGGCGGCGATGGAGTCGACATAGGTGGGCAGCCCATCCTGGGTGGCACCGACCTGCACCACATCCATGGTGGCCTGGATGGGGACGCCCATTTTCTCCTCGGTAAAACCCATCCGCGCGAGCACGGCGCGCTGGCCTTCCGGCGTGGCGCCGCCGTGACTGCCCATGGCGGGAAAGAGGAACGGCCGGGCGCCGATTTTCTTCAACTCATCAAGGAGCAGGCGGGTGACCAGTGGCAGGTTGGCGATCCCCCGACTACCCGCTCCGACCGCGATGCTCATGCCAGGGCGGATGGTGTCGAGGACCCGCGAGGCGCGCAGTTTTTCGATCAACGCCTGCGCGATGTCTGCGAGCACCGGGCGGTCGAAGACCGTCTCGATGGGCACCATGCGCGGCAACGGGATGCCCTTTAGCAGGGCATGAATGGGCGAGTCCGCCGGGTTGGCGAAATTGGGAGGAAGCAGGGACGACGCCGGCGGAGCGACCGCGCCGGGTGCGGCGGCTTCGGCGCCAAGCGCAGCGCTCTTTCCCAAGGCGATCAGGAGCCCGGAAGAAGCGGCGTTGGCCAGGAAAGTTCTCCGACTGGGTGCGGGACGGGACTTCTTGTTCATGGCGGAGGAGGCGCGAAAGCAGAATGTTTGGTCCGCGGCGAATTGGCAATGCCAGTTCGGGGTGTCTCGTATCCGGCTTGTTTTCTTTCCGGGAAACTCGTTGCGGTGAAGGGGGTTGACGGGGCTGGAAACCGGCGCTTAGCATCGCCCCCTCTCTAACCGGAGCCAACTCTTGGACTTAAAAGAAATCAAAGAACTCATCGCCCTGATGAGGAAAAACGACCTCTCCGTCTTCAAGATGGAGAAGGAAGGCTTCAAAATTACCCTGAAAAAGGGAACCGACTTCCAGCCTGTCATCACCACCGCCGCGCCCGCAGCCTTCCCGGCTACGTACCCGGCGGCGGGCGCCGTTTCGGCCCACGATACCCCCTCTGAGCCGAAGGAAACCAGCAACTTACGCGAAATCACCTCGCCGATGGTGGGCACCTTCTATGCCTCGCCCTCGCCGGAGGCGCCGCCGTTTGTGAGCGTCGGCCAGGAAGTGACCGAAGACACCGTCGTCTGCATCATGGAAGCCATGAAAGTGATGAACGAGGTCAAGGCCGAGTGCCGTGGCACGATCGCCGAGATCGTGGCCGAAAATGGCAAGCCGGTGCAGTTCGGCCAGGCGCTTTTCAAGGTGCGTTAAGCGCCTATGTTCAACAAAGTCCTCATCGCCAATCGCGGCGAAATCGCCTTGCGCGTGATTCGCGCCTGCAAGGAACTGGGCGTCAAGACGCTCGCCGTTTATTCGGAGGCGGACGTCGATTCCCTGCACGTCCAACTGGCCGACGAAGCCATCTGCATCGGGCCGGCGGCCAGCTCGCAATCCTACCTCAAGATCGATCGCATCATCAGCGCCGCGGAAATCGGCGACGTGGATGCGATTCATCCGGGTTACGGCTTCCTGAGCGAGAACGCGCACTTCGCGGACGTCTGCGAGAGTTGCAACATCAAGTTCATCGGGCCGCCCTCCTCGGCCATCCGCGCGATGGGCGACAAGAATACCGCCCGGGCCACGGCCAAGCAAGCCGGCATGCCGGTGACGCCCGGCTCCGAAGGCATCGTCGAGACGGAGAAGGATGCGCGCCGCATCGCGCGCGAGATCGGCTATCCCGTGATGATCAAGGCGACGGCCGGAGGTGGCGGCCGCGGCATGCGCCCGGCGCACAACGACGGCTCGCTGGTGCAGGGCTTTCACGCCGCGCGCAGCGAGGCGGAAAAGGCCTTTGGCAATCCGGGCGTCTACCTCGAGAAGCTCATCGAGAACCCGCACCATATCGAATTCCAGATCATGGCCGATGCGCACGGCGACGTGGTGCACCTCGGCGAGCGCGATTGCTCGATGCAGCGGCGCAACCAGAAGATCATTGAGGAGACGCCGTCGCCGATCATGACGGATGAGATGCGGGAAAAAATGGGCGCGGATTGCGTGCGGCTGGCCAAGGAAGTCGGCTACGTCGGCGCCGGCACCATCGAGTGCCTCATGGACGACCACGGGAAGTATTACTTCATGGAGATGAACACGCGCATCCAGGTCGAGCACTGCATCACCGAGGAAGCCTATGGCCTCGATCTCGTGAAGGAGCAGATCAAGATCGCCGCCGGCGAGCCGCTCTCGCACTGGATGCACGATGCCGTGCGCAAGTACCACGCCATCGAGTGCCGCATCAACGCCGAGGACCCGTTCAACAATTTTCAGCCGTGCCCCGGCACCATCAAACTCTACTACGCCCCCGGCGGGCGCGGCATCCGCATCGATTCGCACGCTTACGCCGGTTACACCGTGCCGCCGCATTACGATTCGATGATCGCCAAGGTCATTGGCATGGGCACCACGCGGGAACACGCCATCCAGCGCATGCGCCGCGCGCTCGACGAATATCTCATCACCGGTATCAAGACGACGATTCCCTTTCAGCAAGCGATCATGCACGACCCGGATTTCGTCCGCGGACGTTACAATACGAGCTTCGTGGCGAAACTGATCGACGCGCGCGGGGAGGAGTTTGGGAAGTAGAAGCGACTGCCTGGAGGGCGGCGCTTCGTCGCCGCCCAGTTCAAACCGAAAGAATGGGCGCTGACCAAGCAGCGCCCTCCTCTGTAGGGGAAGCTGTTAGCTTCCCAATGCCCGCGACAGCGGCCCATTTCGTGCCATTCATGTCGCCATTCCTCCACATTCCTCCATTCCTTCTTTTGTTGAGAAGATTGTAATAACCGCGGATTTCACGGATGGCACGGGTTGAAGGAAACCCCATCCGTGAAATCCGTGCAATCCGTGGTCAAAAAGCGACGGTGCGGCGAAGCCGCCTCATGTCTTTCGTGGACCCAGTCCATCGTGCCGGAACGCTGCGCGTAGTTGGGAAGCCAGCGGCTTCCCCTACAGGTGGCAGGCTTGACCGTCACCATGCCGTGCGGAATGATTCCGCCCGCCGTTCATCTTGCGCGGCGCCGCGAAAGCCTCCGACCCGCCCAGCACCCTCGAAACAGCCCGTTCCATGGACCCGCAGCACATCGATCCGTTTGAGCAGAAGAGAAAAGAATCCGGCGTCCTGCCTTGCGATTTCGAGGGCGAGCGCGTGCCGATGATCCTGCGGCACGCCGATGTGAAGCGCACCACCAAGGACTGGCAGACCTTCAGCTCCGACGCCCCCCGGCGGCTTTCCTTCCCCACCGAGGAGGATGTCCGCTCCATGCGGCAATATCCGCTCGAGGTCGATCCGCCCGAGCACACCGAATCGCGCAAGCTGGTCGAGCCTTTCTTCGCCCGGCCGAAGCTGCCCGAAGTCATCGCCCAGGTGGAAGCCCTGGCCCGCCGCCTCGTGGCCGACGCGCTCCGGCAGGATTCCATCGAGCTCGTCCGGGACTTTGCCGTCGTCTATCAATCCAAGGCGCTGACCTACATGCTCAACGTGCCGGAAGAGGAAGCCGACGTCTGGATCTCCTGGGGCACCCACGTCTATCGCGACGTCGATGCCGCCGGCAAGGTCGAGCGCGGCCGGCAGTTCGAGGCCTATCTGCACAGCCTCTTCGACCGGGCGCTGGCCCAGCCGGGTGAGGATTTCTTCAGCTACCTGAACCAGGCGACTTTCAAGGGCCGCCCCATGACGCGCGAAGAAGCCATGGGCATCGCCAACCTCGCCTTTGCCGGCGGACGCGACACCGTCATCAATGCCGTCACCGGCTCGCTCGGTTACCTCGGCGGGCACGCGGACGCGCTGGAGTACCTGCGCCAGGATCCCAAGCGCATCGTCAACGCCTGTGAGGAACTCTTCCGCTACATCTCGCCGCTCACCCATATCGGCCGCGTCTGCCCGGTCGAAACCGATGTCATGGGCGTCCCCGTGCCGCCGAAAGGGAAAGTCTCCCTCTGCTGGTCCTCCGCCAATTACGACGAGACGGTCTTCGACGCCCCGCACGAAGTGCGGCTGGACCGCAAGCCCAACGCGCACATGGCCTTTGGCTTTGGCCTCCACCTCTGCCTCGGCGCCCCGCAGGCGCGACTCGTCCTGCGCAGCCTCATGAAAGCCCTCTGCGAGCAAGTCCAGCGGATCGAAATCATCAAGGCCGAGGAACATTTCGAAGTCGAAGCCGAATACCGCCGCGCCGTCGGCTACGACGCGCTCCAGGCGAGGTTGATTCCGTTGGAGCGGACCGCGAACTGAAATCGCAAGGGTCAAGAACTGAGGCCTCCTCCTCGAGAATATTCTCGTTGACTAGATAACCCATAAAATTACAGACTGTAATTTATGGGACACCCACGACCAGATGCAGAAAGAGCTTATCTCGATGCGCGACTCGGGAATCGATGGCCTCGGCTATTATCGAACGGCCAGATTTTCAATCGGTTCGCAGACTACGCAGCCCAAGAATCAAAAATTGACCGAGATAAACTCGTCAAAAGACTCCGTGTTTTTTCATCGAGGGATGAAACTCCGACAGCGTTTTGGATAGTTTTGATGACTAAGTTCTACGAGGAAGGCGCGCATCTCGGTTTACGAAAATACGTCGAAGACGGAGTGACATACCATTGCCCTCCTCAGCATTTCATCGACTTCAAGGCCCTTTGCCAGTCGGCCCCTTCATATAAAAACACCGTTTTATGGGTTTTTCGGCCTGACTACCTTGGTGGATGGATTTTTGCCCACGTCTTTTGCCCAGGAAACAAAAATTGGTTCAAAAAGAGTTGGCCTGAAGTTTTGAAACTACAGAACCAACGATACTTGATTTTGTATTACCCGGCGGGCGCCGTGCACGAATTGTCCGATGCCGACGACGAGTTTGATGAAGCGTCCTTGGAACATTATCAAAGTGGCCACAGCCTGCTTTGCCTCATATTTGATACCAAGTCGCCCGCAGCGTTCGACATTTCTCTCGGAAAGTTCGCGTCGACCGATATTCTTGAAATTGTCAGCGATCCCTATTTGGGAGTGTCCAGCCCCGGTTTTGGCGGTGCGAGCCTTCAAATCGCCGGTTTGTGTGTAAAGAAGGGCAAAACCTTGAAGAAAAGTCCGCTCAGGCAGCGGGTACTGGAGTTGCTGGCAAATTTAGCAAAGGCATATCCGCAATTAGAGTCAGCCATGGTTGAAGATGCTGATTATATGTACGAGATGACTTATCCACTGATGCCCCTCACCACAAAAAGCATCTATGGTGCGTTGGTGGCAGATTTCGAAGCAGCAATGAAAGATGTCGCAATTGAAAGTGCCGAAGAAATAGCTACCATAGCCAGACAACTAGATACGGAAGATTGTGAGATTTCCTTGCATGCGGATCGAGAGGACCCGGATGATCGTGAGCGCTACTCTATAGAGGTGGTGAGGCAATACTTGGTGAATGCTCGACCTCAGGAACACATGTCTCTAGAAGCTTTCGATGCTCTCCTACAGATATCAGAAAAGATCGATGGTAAGCCTTCAGATGTCGTTCAAATCGCAGAGCTCAAGACAATCGCCCGCGAGTGGTCCGGGAAATTAACCGAGATCGTCCAAGCCACCGGAGCATTCCCGATCACTGGCGCTCTCATGGCTGCCTTGATGGAAGTCGGGTATATTCGTTCCGAGGGGCGTTCTTCCGATTACAGAGATCTCATATACCGAACGAAAGCAAATCGGCCTTGGCTTAGAACGCCCGCTAAGTTCGTCGGAGACACCTGCTACTCGGATAAATCTCGTCGCGAGTTTCTCGCGTATTGCCGCATCATTACGGGCAGGTGATCGCAGGTGGGTCAAGTGGGAATGAGGTCGCGAGTATCGTTCAGGCGGCCCAACCTAAAGCCTCGCGGTCCAACTCGCCTTTATTGACCAGCGTCGTTCTGACCATCTGCGGAGACACCCCAAAGTAATCGGCAGCGTTCGTGATCTCCTCGTCGTCTGGATGGTCCGTCTGTATCTTTCCCACCAGCGCTTTAAAAGGACACAAGAATTCCTGGGCAAAAGCCCGTTGAAATTGCTGCCGTGAAGTTTTGGCGTGGGTCGCGGGGATCAGTCGTCCATCGGTCGCTTCATGAAGGTGGTCTCCGAGCAACCGAGCCGCAGCAAACCGACGGCTGGTTGCCCACGCGCTATCAAAGTAGAAATCGAAACTGCCGCTGGTTCCGCTTTGTAACGCGATCGGCAGCGATATTGGACCCTTTGTCCGATCCGAAAATACCGCCGGTTTGGTCTCGAGGAAATCTGCAAACTGTTTATTGCTAATTGGCTTTTGTCCGAGTCCCCATTCCTTACGGGCGATTTGTGCGAGCTTTGAGGCTTGTTGCCACGTCCGCATGTGGGGTTCGTATCTCGGCTTGGCTGATAGCTCCGGCATTTTCCCGTGAAATCCTCCGCCCGCTGGCCTCCTTCTGGAAGCAGCGAGATCAAGGATCGGCTTTAGTAATTCTTTGGTTGAGTGCCTGCCTTCGGCCGCCATCTCTTCGAGCGCTCCGTTGCCTAGTCCTGCCTGATCCTGGATTAACGCTTTAATAAGCGCTTCTGGAGCTTCATCCGGATCATAACCGCACAGCGCCTCCAGCTTGCGCCATTGTGCTGCTTCGGAATCCCGCCGCTCGTCCAGAACCGTTTTCCAAAGCTCGGGCAATGAGTCTTCATCGATACTGAGAGAGTGCATCCGCGACAATACCCCTTCGAGGAAAGCATCCACTTTTGTTTCAAACTCCGCCGCCGTAACCCGCGTCAAAATTCGGTTCAAATACCGGATCGGTTCAAGGGTGGATGTCTTGAGTCGGGGCAGGGAAGCGACCGCCACGGAATCGCCATCGCTGGCAAAAATCAGGTTTGGCCAAACGTAGCCCCCACCTGCCGATGCCATGCTGTGGGCGATTCGCCAATCGACATCCCGACGCGAATCCCGCGTTTCTGGCTCCCAGCGTAGCCGCCACCAATTAGCCGCAAACCAAATCGCCAGCCGATGCACGGAGCCGCGCAGATGAGTCCGCACCGTATGCGCTCCCAAATCTTCCAGCAGCGTCAGCCATTCTTCTCCGACAGCCAGCCCGATTTCCGCATAAAAGCTGCGCTCCATGGCGTCACCGGTTTCCCGCCCCAGCGGCTTGCATTCGATCCTCAATTCATCGCTCATTAGAGGTCCTCCACTTCTCCAGTACCTTCTCCCGAAAATCATCCTTAACCGGCATTGGGTAGCCGTGATATGTTCCGTTGCCTTGGTTCTCCAACTCGGCTTCCAAGGGCGTGCCGTCATCGGAAACAGCCCAAATGTTTTGGGGATAGCTGTTGCGCGTTTGCTTGCTCACCAATCCGTGGCGGACACCCTCTCTCAGAAGTCTCAGCGCGACTCTCCTCTGGAAGATGGCCACCCCGTCACACAGCGTCTTGTCAGCACGTGGACTGGCCGGAGGAGTGAGACCGAAATCGCCCGGATTCCTTTTGTGCTCCGGATTTCCGCCATATGCGACCTCCCTCTGCCAACGATTCAGATCCTCTGCGGAGGGGTTTTCGGCGATCGCGCGCTTGAGGTTATAGCCTTTTCTTTTGGAATGCATGAGGAACTGGTGGACGCTACAGAAGTGGGCGGCGCGCTGCAACCGCGGTTTCGACCACCAACCCGCACAGGCGATCGTACCCGTGCGTTAGCAGCCAATTTCTCGACTATTTGTTCAAGATCGTTGCCTGAGCCCTGATTCCCTTCCCCAGTTTCAGGATGCAGGAGGCTGACTCCTGCATCCCCAGCTTTGCGACGCTCCGCCCCCACCGCCGAAATGGAGTTTGCTGGCTGCCGCCGCAGCCATCCTCCGGACAGCCTTCGGCTGGCATGTCGCTCCGCTCCATTCGCCAGCAAGGTGCGTTACCAAAGCCTCACTTTGGTAACGAGGAGGAAGAAAGGTGGCCGTGGCCGGTTCCCGGCCGGTCACGGCCGATTTTTCTATTCTTCCCAATCTTCCTATTTCCCCGAAGACAAAGGCGTGAGATAGGCAGGTTTGCCCTGCCATCCGCTGCAGATCGGTGTCAGGATTCCGTTTGATGCATTTCCCCACATGAAATTATTCCCCTCACTCCCGTCCGTGTCGTCACGAGCGTTCGCTTTCCTGGTGGCCTGCGCCGCGCTGATCTTCTGCCCAACCTCGCGGGCCGCTGACGCCAAGCCCATCCGTGTCCTCATCTGGGACGAACAACAGCCCGAACAAAAGCAGGCCTATGGGGACAAATTCCTCGGTGAAACGATCGCGGCGTATCTCGAAAAGCAGGGAGGCTTCGTAGTGAAGACGGTGAATTTCGACTCGCCCGACCAAGGCCTCGACGACGCCACGCTCGATGCCGCGGACGTTCTCATTTGGTGGGGACACAAGCAGCATGATCGCGTGACCCCGGAAGGCACCGAGCGCGTGGTGCGCCACGTGCTCGATGGAAAACTCGGTTTGCTGGCTTTGCATTCGGCGCACTGGTCGCGGCCTTTCATGCGGCTCATGCTGGAGCGGGCGAAAGCCGATGCGCCCGGGATGGTCCCCGCCGCCGAGCGCGCCACGGCCAAACTGGATCTTACCCTGCCGCCGCCGAAACGCGCCCTGGTCAAGCCCGATGCCGTGCTCACGCCGTATCTGGAAAAAATCGAGGGCGGCTACCGGCTCATTCCGCCGGCGTGCGTCTTCCCCTTTGTGCGCGCCGATGGCGCCCCGAGCCACCTCACCACCCTGCTCCCCGAGCACCCCATCGCCAAAGGGATTCCCGCGACGTGGGACATTCCCCAGACCGAGATGTACGGCGCGCCCTTCCATGTCCCCGCGCCCGATGCGGTGATCTTCGAGGAGCGCTGGGACAAAGGGGAACATTTCCCCAGCGGCTGTGCCTGGCAGGTCGGCAAAGGCCGCGTCTTCTATTTCCGCCCCGGCCACGAAACCTTTCCCGTCTTCCTGCAAACCGAACCACTGCGCATCGTCGAAAACGCCGCCCGCTGGCTGGCCCAGCCGTGACGGGAACACCCCGCGTGATTACTTCGCGGGCGACAGGGTTGCCTGCTTCATCCCCGTATTCAACCTGGCTTTTTGTGCTTACCGATGCGCCGGCATCCGGCTTTCGCCGGCCCATACCCGGTGCTCCGCGCTCTCCCCGGTCAGCGGTTTGTAAAAGAACCAGGCACCGGCGCCGAGGATGACGATCAAGAGTGCGAGGAGGCCCATCACCTTCACGGCGAATCCTATCCCCTTCGATCCTGTCGTCTGCGATCCGGCCTTCTTCGATTTGCTCCTCGCAGCGTCGCGCTCGTAACGCTTCCGCCCGTCTTCCCCCATCTCCCGATAGCAGGTGAAGCAAACGCGGACCGTATCGCTGAAGTTCCAGATAAAGCCCGAATTGTGGGCTTTCTGGCAATGAAGGCAGGTGACCGACCGCTCGACATGGGACATCGTCGCGAGTGGCCCGACGGCCGAAGACCGAGGTGGCGGCGGATCAGTTTTCATGAATTGTGTATTCACTCAGTATATGCAGGAATTGTACCTCTACATTTGAAAAAAATTACGGGAAATACGTATGCCCTACGGACGTAAACGCGAACGAGTACAGGCAGAAATCCTCACCTCCACTGATTGGCGTCCATTCGTGTCCATTCGCGGTTCTCCCCCGGGGAGACTGGAAGGGCGGGGGGATTAAGATTAAGAATTAAGATTAAGATTAAGAACCGGGCCGTCCCCCGATTTGACTCCTGACCCGCCGGCGCGATGGTGAGCGCCTTTCGATGAAGACTGTCTTGCGCGTATTTGCCTATGTCCGCCGCTATCCCTGGATGGCGACCGGCATGCTGGCGTGCGCGGTCCTGGGAACGCTGATGGTCGTGGTCTTCCCGAAGGTGACGCAGGTGGTCATCGACGACGTGCGCCATGGACGCGGCGACCGGCTCTGGCCGCTGGTGCTGGTGGCGGCGGCTTCCTTTTTTGCGCGCGACCTCCTCAATGCCTTGCGCATTGTCGTCAACAATGTCTTCGAGCAGCAGGTGATCTTCGATCTGCGCAGCGATCTCTACGCGCACATCCAGCAACTGCCACTGGCCTGGTTCGATAATCGTGCGACGGGCGATATCATGACGCGTCTCCTCGAGGACGTGACGGCCGTCGAGCGCGTGCTCATCGATGGCATCGAGCAGGGCGTCATCGCGGTGCTGCAAATCGCCATCGTGACCGCGATGCTCTTTTTCTATCTGCCGTGGTTGACCTGGCTGGCGCTGATTCCGGTGCCGCTGCTGGCCATCGGCGCGCTGTCCTACACCCTCACCGCGCCGCAACGTTACCGGCTTCAGCGCAAGGCCTCCTCGGCGATGAACGCGCTGCTGCACGACAATCTCGCCGGCATCCGCCAAATCAAGACCTATGTGCGCGAGCGCGAGGAACACGCGCGCTTCAACGCCGCGAGCGACAGCCTGCGCCACGCGACCATGACCATCATGCGCGTGTGGGCGATCTACAATCCCGCGATGAGCTTCATCGGCGCGTGCGGCGCGGTGCTGGTCGTGGGCTTTGGCGGGCGCGCCGTGTTGCGCGGCGAGATGAGCGTGGGTGATCTCGTGGCATTTTTGTGGCTGGTCGGCGCGCTCTACGATCCCGTGGGCAAATTGCACTCGCTCAATCAACTCGTGCAGGCGGGCCGCGCGGCGGGTGAGCGCGTGTTCGAGATTCTCGATACGCCGGCTGAACCTGGCCGTGTGGAATTCGACGAGCAGGCCGATGTCGAGGGCGATGTGCGCTTCCAGGATGTGGGCTTCGCCTATTCCGAGGAATTGCCCGTCCTGCACCACATCCATCTGCACGCGCGCCCCGGAGAAACGGTCGCCCTCGTCGGCCATACGGGCGCGGGCAAATCGACGCTCGTGCATTTGCTCACGCGCTTTTACGAATTCGAGTCCGGCGAAATCTTCATCGACGACCAGCCGCTGCGCGATTTTTCCAAGAGCGCCCTGCGCTCGGCGGTCGGCATGGTTACGCAGGAGAGTTTCCTCTTCAACGGTTCGATCCGGGACAATCTGCGGCTCGGCAAGCCCTCCGCCACCGACGAGGAATTGTGGCAGGTGCTCGACGCGGCCAACGCCCGCGAATTCGTCGACCGGCTGCCGGAGGGACTCGGTGCGGTGGTCGGCGAGCGCGGCGTAAAATTGAGCGTCGGCGAAAAACAGCGCGTTTCCATCGCGCGAGCGCTGCTCAAGGATCCGCCCATCCTCGTCCTCGACGAGGCGACCTCGAGCGTGGACACGCGCACCGAGCGGCTCATCCAGCAGGCGCTGGACCGGCTCATGGAAGGGCGCACCTGCTTCGTCATCGCACACCGGCTCTCGACCGTGCGTCACGCCGACCAGATTCTGGTCCTCGACCATGGCCGCATCGTCGAGCGCGGCACGCATGACGAACTGCTGGCACTCGAAGGATTCTACGCGAAACTCTGCGCCGGCAGCTTCCTCGATCCACGCGAAAGCGCGGAACTCGTGACGCAGTAGAGCGCCTCGGAGCTTGGCGTACGGTTGAAGTCGATCACGAAAACGCTTCCATGAAGATATGACCTCGCCTTGCCAATCTGCTCGGTCAACCGCTGACCGATGAAGAGTGCATGAGGCAAGGACTGCCCAAAAACCTCACACCCGAACCCCTCATGCGATGAGCACAGCTACGGAATATGTCGCGAATTACGCCGAAACCGATTCGGAGCGCGTTTCCTTCGCCTGGAACGGCAAACACGCGAAAGAGTTCATCGACGCGAACCAAGAATTTCGCTGGGAGGTTGTTCGTCATTGTCTCGAGCATCCTGACTTAGCGCCGCTTCCACTACTCAAAGCATTGCTGCGTGCTGACGCAGCTTGGTCGCGAGAAGCGTGGTGCGCGCCGAACCATTTTCACCACCTCGCCCAGACCCTGCTTGTCCGCGGGCGAAAGAGCTCTCTCGACACATTCGCCGACTGTTTTTCTGCGTCATTCGATACGTTCGGCGCATGTCACCAATTGCAGCTGCCGCCAGTCGTTTTGTCGGAGCTTACCTCGGCTTTGAGCCAGCGACTTGCTGCAGCCACAAAGCATGACCACCGCAAGAAGCTCGAAGCCACTTTGCAGCTTTTCGAGAAACTTTCCACAGGCACTGCATCGCAGGGTTGGGCCACATTGCCTCCCGGTACACCCGTCTCCAATATCCAGGTTGTTTGGCCACGCTGGTATCACCGCTTATGGCACCACATCAAAGCCATCTTTCGAGGAAAAGTTGCCTGACACGCGCAGAGCTGACGGCCCCGGGTATTCACCGCCGAGCTTGAGCCGTTGGCGTTTCGACACGCAGTATGTACACGTGAGCCGATGGCTCCAACTGAGACAACGACACTTTTCCGCCCAGTCGGGCAGCCAGAACTCGATCTCATCGCAGCTTCCGGCTTCCGCGAGTTTCCTCCTCGCCTCTTGTGGCAGCCGATTTTTTACCCGGTGCTTTCCGAGGACTATGCCATTCAGATTGCCCGCGATTGGAATACCAAGGACGCTCAAAACGGTTCCGTTGGGTTCGTGACTCGCTTCGCCGTGGACACCGCGTACCTTCGACAGTTTCCGATCCAGCGCGTGGGCGGTACCGAGCATCTGGAACTGTGGATTCCGGCAGGCGAGCTACAACGCTTCAATCAACACATCGTTGGATTGATTCAGGTCATCCACGAATTTCGCGAAGAACGATTCACCTAACCCCAGTATGGGTCCGTTCTTACTTTGGGTTGTACGTCCAGGCTCCTTACTTTTGATCGCCGGGTAGGATTCTCGCGCTTACGCTACTTCTTGAGGTGAGCGGGAATGTTGGGCGATCCAGGCATCGGTTTCATCATAGTCGAGAAAGCGGCCGGCTTCACACCAGGCGCGCAGAGCAGCGGGTGAAAGATCGACGGCATCGGACCATTCGGGGACGCCGCAAACGGGCTTGACACTGCGGAAAAACTCCAGATCGCGCCAGGGTGCGAAGATGGGGCCGGTTTCCAGCAGTGGCGAGAGGTCCACTTCGCCGGTAAAGCCATCGGTGAAGGTGACGCGGAGGCGATAGCCATCAAGTGGGGTGATGGCGGTAACTTTTTCGGTGAGGTAACGGTTCATGGTTTTAGCGGAGGGGTGCGATTTCGTCAGGGACGCTGCCCTCCTGGATCGCCTGCCACGCGGCGGCGAGTTCGGCACCGTGGGTGCGTTTTTTCCTACGCCACTTCTTGAGCGGCGCGGGTACGTTCGGCGATCCAGTTATCCGTTTCGTTCTTGGTCATAACGCGGCCGGCTTCGCACCAGGCGCGGAGGGTGCCCGGCGAAAGGTCGATTTCCTCCGGCCATTCCGGCGCGCCGAATTCGTTCACTACCACACGCTCAAACACGGCGCGGTCGAGCAATGGCGCGCGCAATGGCGCCCGGTCGATCCACGGCCGCAGATCAATCGTGGCGCTGTAGCCATCCGCGAAGATGACGCTCAGACGGTGGCCGGCTTCGGCCGCCGCGCTGCTGAGTTTCTGCAAATAGTAGTTGGTCATATTAGTCAAGGGGTTCGATCTTCTCCGGTTTGCCGCCCGTCTGGAGCGCGTTCCATGCGGCGAGCAATTCCGCTTGATGCTTCGCCGCCCATTCCATGGCCAGCGCCAGGCCGCGCGCGCGAATGCTGCCGGCGAGGACCGTGAGAGGTTGAATCCCGATCACCACCGATACGCCCTCATAATGTGCATGGAAGTGTGGCACGCCGTGCTCGTTGGCAAACATGGTGATTTTGATTCCGTAGAATTCGCTAAGTTTCGGCATGGGGCTGTCACGATTTCACTGGGCCTTTCTCTCCGATTGCGGTGGGAAGTACTACGTGCGAGGGGTGGGGATAGCAAGCGCGTAGCCGGCACAAGGTTTGTCCGGTTCGGCATCCTTGATCAGGGGGCCAGAAAATTTCTCTTAAAAGCATTGACGATTTGGAGGATTCTGGGAGAAATAGGGACGTTTTGGTGCGAATTGGGAGATCCGCCCAAAGCCAACCCGCCATGGCCGACACCTTCCAGAACCCTGCGACGCCCGTTTATATGGGCGAGTTCTGCCATGCCATCGACGGCAAGAATCGCATCACCATTCCCTCCGAATGGCGCCCGGAGGAAGAGGCGGAAACCGAGCTCTTTCTCATCCCGAGTTCCTCGGCCAACTGCCTCAGCGTGATGCCGCGCGCCGCGCTCGACCGCGTGCGCGCGAACGCGAACGAGTTGGCCGGCGCGAAACGCACCACGGCCCTGCGCTGGCTCGGCTCACAGAGCCGCCAGGTCACGCTCGACAAACATGGCCGCCTGTCGCTGCCCGAGGAATTTTGCCGGCGACTCAAGCTCACCGGAAACGTGACGCTCTCGGGCGTCGTCGAAACTTTTGAAATCTGGAACACCGCCGAATGGAACGCCGCGCAGGCCGCCCAGAAGGCGGTGGCCGGCCCGATTCTCGCAGACCTTGGCCTATGACCGTCTGCCTCGCACGTCCCAAAATGCCGCGCTCAAAGTCGCGGCGGCTTCCATTGAACTCGCGCCCTTACGAATATCACGAATCCGTGTTGCTCGACGAAACCGTCGAGCGGCTCGCGCCTGCCGCGGGCAAGGTGTTCGTCGACGGCACGCTCGGCGGCGGCGGGCACGCGGCGGCGCTGCTCGCCGCGGGCGCGCGCGTCATCGGGCTGGATCAGGATCCCGAGGCGCTGGCCTTCGCCGGTGCGCAACTCGCTGGGTTCGGCGATCAATTCCTTGCGGTGCACAGCAGCTTCGCCCGCGTGGGTGAAGTGCTCGACCGGCTCGGCATCGTTACCATCGATGGCGCTCTACTCGATCTCGGCGTGTCCTCGCGGCAGCTCGACGCGCCCGAGCGCGGCTTCAGCTTCATGCGTGACGGCCCTCTCGACATGCGCATGGATCCGACGAATCCGATCAGCGCGGCGGACTTGCTGAACACCCTGGGCGGCGAACAATTGGAAAAGTTCTTTCGCAACTACGGCGAGGAGCCGGCGGCGCGCAAGATCGCGGCGCGCCTGGTGCGCGACCGTCTGGTGCGCCCGTTTCGCACCACGCTGCAACTCGCCGAGGCGGTCGAGTCCGTCGTGCCGCGGCGCGGCCGCACGCATCCCGCCACGCGCGTCTTTCAGGCGCTGCGCATCGCCGTGAATCGCGAACTCGAAGCGCTCAGCACGGGGCTGGAGCAGTTCTCGCAGCGCCTCGCCGTGGGCGGACGCCTCGCCGTCATCACCTTTCATTCGCTCGAGGACCGCATCGTGAAGGTCTTCTTCAAGGAGCGCACCACCGCGTTCCTCGACCGCCCGGAGTGGCCCGAGCCGCGGCCCAATCCGCTCCACATTTTCAAAGCTATCACCGGCAAGCCCGTCATCGCCAGCGACGCCGAGCAACGGGCCAACCCGCGTTCCCGCAGCGCGAAACTGCGCGTCGTCGAAAGGATGCCCCATGTCCACTAACCGCCGCCGCCACGCCAACGCCATTCCCATCGCGTCCTTCTTCACCTGGCTGTGCATCGGCTCGTTCGCCTGCGTCGGCGGGCTCGGCTATGTGTGGTGCAAGAATCAGCTCTACACCACGGGCACGGAGATCAAATCCCTCGAACACGAACTGGTCGACCTCAAGAACAAGAACGAAGCGGCGCAGAGCAAGATAGCCCAACTGTCTTCCACGGCCAAACTGCAGGAGCGCTATGATACCGGCTTCATCAAGCTGGTGCCGATCACCAACGATCACATCATGGTCCTGGGCAATGCCATCCCGTCGCCCAAGGTGGGGGAACTGCGGGCGGTGGTCAACGAAAGGACTCACGAGTGAACCGCACAGCCCAAAAGCGCGCACTCGTCACCTGCTTTGCGCTGGCCGGCTGCTTTAGCCTCTTCTCGTTTCGGCTCATCGAGCTTCAAGTGACGAAGCATGATGAGTATGCCACGCTGGCCGCGCAGAATCACGTGACCCGCCAGACGATCCCGGCGCGGCGCGGTCTCATCCAGGACATCCATGGCGAATCGCTCGCGCAGAACGAGCCGATCCGCACCGTGGTGGCCGATGCGACATTGCTCGGCGACCGCGCGGCAGCGGCCGATCTGCTCTCGACCGCGCTTGGCATTCCGCATCCGCAGGTCATGGAAAAGCTCAACCGCGAGGTCTACTCGCAGGCGCTGAAGAAGAATGTCCCGTCGCCCTACATCGTCTTGAAAAAGGAAGTGCCAGAAAGTGTGGCGTCCGACCTCGAGACTCAGCTCGCGGAGCACAAACTGCGCGGCGTGTACTTCGAACCCAGCGCCACGCGCATCTATCCGAATGAACAGATGCTCTGCCACGTGCTCGGCTACGTGAATGGCCAGAATGTGGGCATGGACGGCGTCGAGCGCACGATGGAGCAGTTTCTCCGCGGCCACGATGGCTTCCGCTATTCGGAACGCGACCGCACGGGCAAGGAAATCGTGCCCTACCGCGGGCAGGAGAAAGACGCGCACAACGGCTGCAACGTGCGCCTGACCATCGACATGGGCCTGCAAAATATTGTCGAGATGGAACTCGACGCGGCGATCAAGCAATTCCATCCAAAGAGTGCCACGGTCATCCTCATGCAGCCGAAGACGGGCGAAATTCTCGCGTTGGCGAACCGCCCGAATTTCAATCTCAACGTGCAGGAAGGCGTGCCGGAGGATCATCGGCGCAACCGCGCCATCACCGATGGCATCGAGCCCGGCTCCACGTTCAAGATTGTGACCACGGCCGCGGCGCTCACCGAAAAGGTCGTCCACGCCGGCACCATGATCAATTGCGAGAACGGCTACTTCGCCAGCATGAAGCTGCACGATCATCATCCCTATCCCGACTTGAGCGTACATGACATCCTCGTGAAATCGAGCAACATCGGCGCGGCCAAGCTCGCCATCCAACTCGGTGATCAGCGGTTCTTCGATTACGTCCGCCGCTTTGGTTTCGGCGACCGCACCGGGGTCGATCTGCCGGGCGAGATCGGTGGCACCGTTCACCCGCTGCACATGTGGAGCAAGTTCTCCATCTCGCGCATCCCCATGGGGCAGGAGGTTCAGGTCACCCCGCTGCAAATCACCACCGCCATGTGCGCCATCGCCAATGGCGGGCATCTCATGATGCCGCAAATCATCCATGAAATCTCCGATGACCAGGGCCGCACGATCAGCCGGTTTCCTCCACAGGAAGTGCGCATCGTCGCTTCCAAATCGGCCACGGATGCCGTCCGCGATGCGCTGGTGGACGTGGTGAGCCCCAAGGGCACGGCTGCACTCGCCCACGTGGTCGGGTTCAAGGTCGCGGGCAAGACGGGCACGGCGCAAAAATACGACGAGAAAACCCACCTCCCCAGCCACGAGCGCTACACGGTTTCCTTCGTCGGTTTCATGCCTGCGGAGGATCCCGCCTTTGTCTGTCTTGTCCTGATCGATGAAGCGCAAGTGGCGCACGATAAGAATTACGGTGGCATGGTCTCCGCGCCCGTCTTCTCGCGCATCGCGGAAAAAGCTGCGCGCTACCTGGGTCTCAAGGCTTCGGTGGAAGAACCCGCGGGGAGCGTCGTGGCGGGGCGAAACGTGCACATGGACGTGAGCGACCAATGAAACTCGACGCGCTCCTCTCTCAAGTTTCGACCGTCAAGGTGGATGGCCCGACCGACCGGGACATCACCAGCCTGACCTACGACTCCCGGCGCGCCAAGCCTGGGACGCTCTTCTTCGCGCTCAAGGGCGAGAAGGTCGACGGTTCGGCCTTCGTCGACGCCGCCATCGCCGCGGGCGCGGAAGCCATCGTCAGCGAAAATACCGCGGTCAAAACGCGGGCCACCAATATTGTTGTCGCCGATGCGCGCAACGCCATGGCGGACTTTGCCGCCGCGTTCTACCAACAACCGGCGCGGGCGCTGAAGATCGCCGGCGTTACCGGCACGAACGGCAAGACGACGACCGCGTTCCTCATCAAGCACATCTGCGAAGCCGCGATGCTGCGCTGCGGTTTGATCGGCACGGTGCGCTACGAAGTCGGCGACCGCGTGCTGCCCGCCCCGCGCACGACCCCCGAGTCGCTCGACGTGCACGATCTGCTGTGGCAGATGCGCTCCGCCGGCTGCAAGGCGTGCGCGATGGAAGTCTCCTCCCACGCCCTCATGCAGGCGCGCGTGCGCGGCGTGGAATTCGACGCCGCGGTCTTCACCAATCTCACCCAGGACCACCTCGACTATCACAAGACGATGGAGGCTTACTTCGAGGCCAAGGCACGCATGTTCAGCGAACTGGCCGCCCAACCGAAGAAGAAAGGCAAGGGCGTCATCAATTTCGACGACCGCTACGGTGCGCAATTGGTGCAGCGCTTTGGCCGGGAAATCCCGATTGTCACCTACGGCCTCGGCGTGCAGGCCGACTTCCGTGCGAGCAATGTGCGCATCGATTTCCATGGCACCAGCTACCAGCTCGACGCCGCCGGCAAAAGCTACCTCGTACGCCTGCCGCTCATCGGGCAGTTCAACGTTTACAACTCTCTCGCCGCGCTGGCCGCGGCCAATGCGATGGGCGTCGACGTGCGCCAATGCGTGCTCGCTCTCGCCACGGCGAATGCTGTGCCGGGCCGCCTCGAGGCCGTGCCCGCCCAGCGCCAGTTCCGCATTTTCGTTGATTACGCCCACACCGACGACGCCCTGCTCAATGTCATCAAGACCTGCCGCGAATTGAATCCGGCGCGGCTGATCGTCGTCTTTGGATGTGGCGGCAGCCGCGATAAAACCAAGCGCCCGCGCATGGGCGCCGTCGTCGATCAGCACGCCGACTACGCCATCGTGACCTCCGACAACCCTCGCAAGGAAGAACCCATCGCGATCATCGAGGACATCAAGCCTGGCCTGCGCCGCGGCAATTACGAGGTCATCGTCGACCGTCGCGAGGCCATCTTCAAGGCGGTGGCCATGGCGCAGCCGCGCGACATCATCCTCATCGCCGGCAAAGGCCACGAAAATTACCAGGAATTTGCCGACCGCACCCTGCCGTTCGACGACGTGGCGGTGGCCCGCGAAGCCCTCGAAGGCAAGCGCAGCGAAGCCTAGCCATGGACGCCACTCCCTTCGAAAAAATTACCCTCTGGGCTGGCGGCAAGCTGGCCACGGGGGATCCGCAGGGCACTGCGAGTACCATTTGCACGGATTCGCGGGCGCTCAAGGCGGGCGATTTGTTCGTCGCTTTGCGCGGCGACAAATTCGACGGTCACACCTTCGTCGCCGAAGCTTCGAAACGCGGCGCCGCCGGTGCGATCGTCGATGAATTTCCTGCGGAGTTGCCTCCGGGTTTCGCGGTTGTCCTCGTCAAGGACACCCTGCAAGCGCTGCAAAATCTGGCGACAGAATATCGGCGCAGCCTTGATTTCCAGGTCGTGGGCCTCACCGGCAGCAACGGCAAAACGAGCACCAAGGACCTCACCGCCGCGGTGCTTGGCGAGAATTTCCAAGTCACGAAGACCGAGGGCAATCTCAACAATCACATCGGCGTTCCGCTCACGCTGTTGCGCGCGCGAAGCTCGGACCAGATCGGGGTCTTCGAGTTCGGCATGAACCACTCCGGGGAGATCGCGCCGCTGGCGGCGATGGCTGCGCCTGAGGTTGGCATCATCACCAATGTCGGCATGGCGCACATCGAATTCCTCGGCAGCCGCGAAGCGATCGCCCAGGAAAAAGGCATGCTCGCCGAGGCGCTGCCGCCGAGTGGCACGCTCATCCTCAACGCGGGCGACGATTTCTCCGCATCCATCGCCGCGCGCACGAAGGCGGATGTGGTGCTGGCCGGCGTCGGCAAGGGGGAAGTCTCCGCGACCAACCTGCGCGCGAGTGCGAGCGGCACGAAATTCACCATCAATGCGGATGGACGCTCGGCCGAGGCGGAACTCGCCGTGCCCGGCGAACACATGGTTTGCAACGCAATGCTCGCGGTCGCCGCAGGCCGCGTTTTCGGACTTTCGCTGGAAGAGTGCGCCGCGGGCCTCACCCAACTACGCCTCACCAAGGGCCGGCTCGAGCAAAAGATGATCCGGGGCATTCAGGTTCTCGACGATACCTATAACGCCAATCCCGATTCCGTCGCCGCGGCGTTGCGCACCCTGGCCAGCATGCCGGCCGCGGGCCGGCGCATTGCTGTGCTGGGCCGCATGGGCGAGTTGGGCGCCGAGGCTGAGCGCGGGCACCGCCTCGTGGGCGAAGTCGCCGCGCAGGCGCATCTCGATAGCGTGATCGGCGTGGGCCAGGAAGCGCAATGGATTACCGAGGCCGCGTGGCGCGGTGGCGTGGAAAAAGTCGTGCACATCGAATCGACTGAAGAAGCGACCAAAGTGCTGCGCGACCTCGCCCGCGCCGGTGATCTCGTCTTGATCAAGGGCAGCCGCTCCGCCCGCATGGAGCGCATCGTGGAGGGTCTTCTGGCGCCATGATCTACTACCTCTACAAGCTTTCGCAGCTCTATCCGAGCCAGGATTTTTTTCGCGCGTTCAATGTCTTCCAGTACATCACGCTGCGCTCGCTCGGCGCGGCGCTCACCGCTTTTCTGCTCTCGCTGATGTGCGGCAATTGGACCATTCGCCGCCTCATCTCGCTCAAGCTCGGCCAGCCGATCCGCACCAAGGAAGAAGTAAACAAGCTCTTCGAATTGCACGGCGCGAAAGCTGGCACGCCGACAATGGGCGGCGTGCTCATGCTCGGCGCGGTCGTCGTCTCCTCGCTCCTCTGGGCGCGCCCAGACAACCCGTTCGTCTGGCTGATGCTCTTCACCCTGCTCTACTGCGGCGGCCTGGGATTTTGGGACGACTACCTGAAGGTCAGCAAAAAGAATTCCGCGGGCGTGAGCGAACGCACCAAACTCGTCGCGCAAGGCATTCTCGCCATCATCGTCACCGCCTTTTTCCTGCTCCAACCCGCCATCGAAGTGCAGGCCCGCGCGGTCTACGTCCCTTTTAGCAAAGGCCCGATCATCGCCAATCTCGGCCTCATTGGCACGCTCGGATTCTTCGCGCTCGTGGTGGTCGGCGCTTCCAACGCGGTCAACCTCACCGATGGCCTCGACGGCCTGGCCGCCGGCTGCACCTGCACGGCGGCCTTTGCCTACGCCATCCTCGCTTACGTCTGCGGCCACGTCGGCATCGCCACTTATCTTCAGATTCCATTCTATCCTTACGCCGGGGAATTGACCGTGATGTGCATGGCACTCGTCGGCGCATCCTTCGGCTTCCTCTGGTTCAATTGCCATCCAGCGAAAGTCTTCATGGGCGACACCGGTTCGCTCGCCATCGGCGGCATGCTCGGTGTCACCGCCATTTGCACGAAACAGGAGATGCTCCTCGTCGTCGTCGGCGGCGTATTCGTCATCGAAGCCGTCTCGGTGCTCATTCAGCGCACGTGGTTCAAGATCACCAAGCGGCGCTACGGGGAAGGCCGCCGCGTCTTTTTGATGTCACCGCTCCACCACCACTTCGAGCTCAAGGGCTGGAAGGAGAACACCGTCATCGTCCGCTTCTGGATCCTTTCCATCATGTTCGCCTTCCTTGGTCTCGCCACCCTCAAACTCCGTTGAATGTGTCTTACGCCAACCAGTCCATCGCC
>Ga0206946_1022_pt2 | contig 23165 bp, 20 predicted proteins | sample Alteio_BWOrgHeat_2_FD_152965 | JGI IMG/M metagenome (GOLD analysis project Ga0206946, IMG submission 152965) | Enriched cells from forest soil in Barre Woods Harvard Forest LTER site, Petersham, Massachusetts, United States -... | ecosystem: Environmental > Terrestrial > Soil > Temperate forest > O... | reverse complement strand
GATTTTGTAGCCTGTGCCGTCGTACTGGGGCATATCGATGCTCGTAGCGTTGACACCATTGTTCTGTACTTGCACCAGGTAGTTGTCGCTTTGGCTCGCAAACGTCACCGGCACTCCCGTGGCAAAGCGGGTAACTCCGGAGAGCGCCCACCCGCTGGTAAGGCGGCTGGGGTGAAGGAAATGTGCGAGCGGCAGGTCATAGTTGTAGCTGACAACGAAGTTGTGTTTAAGGTCGAAGGCCGAGATGCCATCGAGTCGGTGATAGTCGTATGGATCGACCTGCTCCTGTATGTTCGAGGTTTGATCATAGGACTTCGAGTAGGTGTAGCTTGCAAGGAAAGTCAGCGGCCCGGTGGTCCGCGTGAAGGTCACTTCGAGGCCGTTGTACTCCGAGTTGCCCATGTTCTGGTAGTAAGCGTCGGTGCCGATCTGATTGGGGAACGGACTGCGCGTCCCATTGACCACCGTGCCATCCGCACGGGTAAAGACAAGATTTTCCTCAAAAGGCCCACACGTTGGCGAGCCGGGGGCGACCTCCGATGTCTGACTCAAACTGAGGCATAGAGCGGGGTTGCCTGGATTCGCTCCGCGAACCGTCAGCAGGTGTCTCCCAAGGGAGCCGATGTAGCCGATACTTAGCAGCGAATTCGAGCTAATCTGCCTGTCAATGATGAAGTTGTACTGCATCGCGTAACCGGTTTTGTTCAAGTAATAGACACTGCCCGCCCCGCTGATTGGAAAGTAGCGGCTCCAGTCCACGTTGTTGTCGGGATTGGTGGTTGAGACGTTATAGGAGGGCACATGCACGGGAAATTGCTGGAGGTACTGTGTGCCTGTGAGTGCGCCAATGAAGGGCGTTTCCATGATCGGAGATTCCGGGCTGGTGTAGGTCAACCCATACGGCGGATTGCCGGTTGGATAGGCGACGGTGAGGCCCTGGGGTGAGGTGAAGAACCTTCCTCCACCCAGCCGAATGCTTGTCTTGCCTGGACCGCCGGTAAGTGCCCCGAGAAAGCCTCCGGACACATTCGGTGAGTACGCCAGCCCAAAGCGCGGCGAGAAGTTGTCGAGCGGCGTTGGAGCGATGCCATCGGGTATCTTATGTCCATTCGGTAGCACATCACCGGGCACAAGATAGCCGAGCGGAGCGCCGGGAAACGTCTGCGATTGCGCTCCTTGCACAAAGGTCGTCGTCTGGTGATACTTCTCCGCCCAGGGCGTGACATAGTCCCAACGAATGCCGTAGTTAAGAGTCAGGTTTGGGCGCACACGATAGCTGTCCTGTGCGAATAGATCGCCATTTGCAGCTCGCTCATAGAATGTCGGCGAAGATTGTTGCGAATAGAAGTCCGGCAGGCCCAGCAGGAAGTCTGCGTAGTCGTTCCCTGTGGTTTGATTGCCAGACGCGAAGAAGGAATATGTCCCATTGGCAACGAGGTTGGGAGCTTGTTTGACGCGATACCAGATATAGCGTCCACCGAACTTGAAGGTATGATTGCCGGCTGTGCGCGAAAGTGAGTCAGAGAGGTCGTAAGTGCTGTTCACCTGCGCGAGCGAGAACGGGTTGGTTCCGATGGAAAAGCCGTTGAAGAAGATTCCTTCGACGCCAGCCTGAGAAGGAAATCCTTGGACGATACCCTGGCCTCCAGCTTGGATGCCCTGATCGGCGAGGCTAACGCCAACTCCACCTATGGGCTCGCCGATCTTGTTGTCGAGACGCGTGATGCCGAAGCGGGCCTCGTTGACCGTCCTCGCCCCGAAGGTACGGATGTTGCTGAAGACGAGAGTCTGGTCGATGCCAAAGGATGCTGCGTCGTAAGCAAAGCCGTTGCCTGGAAGCGTGGCTCCCCCAAGTCCGCTGGGATACGGGTTATCGAGGTTGTAGCGGTCGTTGAAGTAATAGATGGACGAAGTACCGAAGCGCGACGAGTTGAAATCCACCCGGCCCGCGGCCTTGTTGTCGTTAATGCGCTCCTTGTACGCGCCAGTTGAGAACTGGTTCAGGCCAACGTTGGGCATTGGAATGTACTGGAGCATCCGTGTGGGCGCTGCACCCCACGCGTTTTGTGGGACGATGCCGTTGGGAAACACTTGCGCGAATGGCTCACCTTGTGTGACCTGATAGCCGAGACGCTGAGTGAGGATCTGGGCAAGATAAGGCCCGTTGACCGTTCCCGTAAATGCCGATGCAGAACCAAAATCACCGTTCCGATTCGCCATCGAAGGAACGTTGACAATGCCGGTCTCGATGCCTTGAATGAAGCGCTGGCCCTGGTAATCGGCGAAGAAGAAGATCTTCTCCTTCCGAATTGGTCCTCCGAAGGTGCCGCCATACTGATTTTGATGGAAGGCCGCACGCTCGGGCGAGAAGTAGTTCCGTGCGTCCAGATGCGTGTTGCGAAAGAACTCGAATAGATTTCCATGAAAGGCATTGGACCCGGACTTTGTCACCACGTTGATGATGCCGCCAGTGAAGCTGCCATATTCGGCATCCACATTGCTCGAAAGGATGCGGAACTCCGCAATCGAATCAAGATTCGGGATGATACCTGCCTGCTGGCCGATGGTCTCCTGAACGCTTGCGCCATTGAGGTAGTAGGCGTTGTCGGACTCACGCTGGCCATGAATGGAAAACTGACCTGTGTTGGCTTCGCCGGCTGCGGGTACCGTGCCGAATCCGCCGCCGGAGCTGGTATTGCCCGCGCCGCTGGTCGTTATCGGTGAGACGCCAGCCTGGACTGCGAGCAGGTCGGTATAGCTCCGGCCATTGAGTGGAATATCGACCACCTGCTTGCTTTCGATGGTCTGCCCTATCTGCGTATCGGTCGTGTGGACCTCCGCTGTATTTTCGATCACATTGACTGTCTGGCTTGCGTCGGCCACCTTCAACACCACGTCAATAGCCAGAGCGGTATTTACGTCGATCTTCAGATTTTGGGTTTGCCGGTAGGGATTGAAACCGTCCGCTGTCACGTCGATCTCGTACTGTCCGACTAGGACGACGGGAAAGGCGAATACGCCCTCTCCATTGCTCGTCGTCTTCTGTGTTACGCCAGTCGCCGTGTTGATCAGAGACACGCTGCTGCCGGAGATGAGAGCACCGCTCGCGTCCTTCACTGATCCGGTTATCCTTCCGCTTCCTGTCTGAGCAAAAGCAGAATGACTCATCAAGATGGAAAGCAGGATCAGAGCAAGAATGAAGCCGAGTGGGATCAAAAGATTATCCAGTAGGGCTCTCCATCCACGAGACGGCTGCGGCCCATCTTCGGCACGAATATTTATGTTATACGTCCAGGCATCGTTAATCAGTCTGCGGTAGTTCATCTGAGTCTCCGGTGTAGCGCGTTCGTCCAGGCACACGTCTACCGTTCTGGGCGGAGCCGCTATCCAGCTCGCCAGTGAGTCTTGCGTCTGCGTTTTGTCTGATACGCAGGCACTCAGTTGTTACGGAGCTTGTTCAAGAAGCTCTCGCAGTGGGCGGAGATCCCCTGCTGCGAGCGGAGAGCATCATGCGATGTCGTGCTCAGCGAGAGATTGCCACCAGCCTCCGGCGATGCGGAGGCTCACTCGAAACTGGGTCGTCCATTGCTCCTCCATTCGTGTGTTGAAATCACCTAACGAATCTTGTGCAGAAGACCGGAGAGATCGAGGACGTGGTAGCTGAGCATCAGCGTCATCAGGACCAAGTACGCCCGCAGGATTCCGAGCGAAAGACGTACCGCCCTAGTCATCCGAATCTTGCCAAGACCAACCGTCGAACACTTCTGTTCCGGGACGTCATCCAACGGATGAATGACGCGGAATCCGTTCATATCAGGGGATACTCCCATCGTTGCCATGACTCGCCTCTCTACTGAAACAGGTTCGGAAGCATTACCTGGGCCGCGAGCAGCAGCGACAGGGCAAAGAGAACGACGATGATCGTCCAGTTGATGTAGTTGTTCCATGGCCGGTTGACCCAGCGGTCGCCGAGCAGTTCGCGGTCATTGAGCAGAAGTTGAAGGAAGATGATGGCGGAGGGCAGGATGAGTCCGGCGAACACCTGCACACTGATGATGACTAACTGCAGCGGCACATGCGGAATCAGCACAATGGCCGCAGCCGCTCCGACACAGGCGATATACGTTGCATAGAAGCCGGGAGCTTCCCAGAGCTTCTTGTGCAGTGAATGCTCCCAACCCCTCACCTCGCCATAGGCCCATGCGCTGGCGAGCGAGATGGCTGTCGTTCCAAGCACGGCAGCGTTGACCATCAATAGCAGAACGCCATTGCGAACGAAGTTGCCTGCAATCGGGCCGAGCGCCAGGGCGAGCTGTGCCGGGTCCTGGAAAACAACCTTGTGTTCAAAGCCGTAGTTCCCAACCAGCATCATCGCGCCGGCGACACAGACGGTAAAGGTCGCTCCAATGAGAGTGTCCAGCCGCGCCCATTTCAGATCGGCGAAACGGAGCCGCTTCTCGGCCACGCAACTCTGCTGGAAGAAGAGTTGCCAGGGCGCGATGGTCGTCCCAACGATGGCGATTACAAGGAACACAAGACTGCTGGTGATGCCCCCCGCTGGCATTGTTGGAACGATGGAGTTGTGAGCAACGGTCGCCCAATGCGGATGCACTTTGAAGGCAAGGACGAACCAGGTCAAATCCATCAGGCACAGCGCGATGACGATTCGCTCCCACCTGAGGTAGCTTCCGGTCACAACCATTAGGGTCAAGCCAATGGCGGACACAGGCACAGAGACGTAAGGGCTGACGCCGAGTGCGCTCAGAGCGAGCGAGATGGCGGCGAACTCCGTGATGAGTGTGAGGAAGTTGACTGCGAGCAGGTCAAGCAGCGAGAAGCGTCCCCACCACTTGCCGAACCGTTCGTAGATCATCGCGGCATGGCCCTTGCCGGTCGCAATGCCTAGCCGGGCAACCATCTCTTGAATGAAGTAGCAGATGGGCAACAGCACGACCAGCAGCCACAGCAGATGCAGGCCGTACTGACCACCGGCCTGCATATAGGTGGAAACAGCCCCCGCGTCATTGTCCGCTTCCATGACGATCAGGCCGGGGCCAAAGACCATCAGGAAGGTCACAATGCGCCGCTGCCACGCACTTCGGACCACGACTCCCGCTGCGGGAGTGGTCACGGCTTCCTCTGGTTCCATCACGCGCATAGGCGTAATCCCCCCATTTCGTCGCTTGATGGGTCAACGGGACTTGAACGCAGCTTTGCGGTGTCGGTCTGCACCCAGATTCCTACCAGAGGCATTCCGGGATCACCGGTGGAACGCCATACACGGACGAGAGTGCTCCGTCTGCGGACAGCAAGAATCTTGTTGTTCTGGATCTTGTTCATGATTCCTCCTTGCGCGATTCATGCAAGAGTCGGCGATGGCCGCGTGGAAGCGCAGCCATAGAACGCTCTTTCGGATCGTCGGGTCGGGAGGTGTGAGGTTGGCCTTTTGGGCCACATCTCACGCGCTCAAATCTCAGGTCGTATGCTGGGATGAGCGGTGAGAAATCGCCGGTGGCGGAAGCTAGAGGCGGGTTCCAGAGCGCTCATCGCAACACAGGAAAGCTCTCCGGGTACTAGGAGGCTCTTGTGCGGAATTTATGCTCATAGGGTGTTCTGTTTCTCCTGCGAGAACGAAAGCTCTCGCCTTTCATTTTGTATCATACCCCCTTAGGATATACAAGAAGATCATGTCTCACATCGAAAAAGAAAAGCAGAAGCTCGTTGCCCGTATCAAACGCATTCGAGGACAGGTCGATTCCATCGAACGCTCGCTCACGACGGAGGACGATTGTGCGGATGTTCTCATGCTCCTTGCGAACATCCGCGGCGGCATCAACAGTCTTATGGCCGAGGTGCTTGAGGACCACATACGGCATCATTTGCTTTCCCCCGAAAGAAGTTCAGCTCCCCCTCATGAACTAGCCGAAGACATGATTGAGCTGGTGCGCGCTTATCTGAAATAGAGCAACAGTACCGCAGTAATACTCCGCTTAATCCCAGCCCGTCGGGCTTTTTACAAGTTCGACTCTTCGCGCCTTGTTTTTTGCCTTCACCTTCTCGCGAGAAGGAAGCAGACGGGTTGAGTTGAGGATGAAGATCAGTTCCGAGGAGACGTGGATGAACGTCGCAAGGAGCGGGTTCAGGAAGCCCGCGGCTGCCAATCCAATCCCAACGGTATCGACGATTACGGTGCCCCAGAAGTTCTGAAGGATTATTCGTCGACAGTTGCGCGCGATGCGCACGGTCTCGACGAACTTGTCCAGGTCGTTTCCGATCAGCACAACGTCGGCGCTCTCACGGGCTACATCCGTTCCAGCGCCCATCGCAACCCCGACAGTCGCCTGACTTAGCGCGGGAGCGTCGTTGATGCCGTCCCCCACCATTGCTACCGTTCGTTTTTTCTTTACCTGGCGGGCAATCGCAGCACTTTTGTCTTCTGGGAGGAGGTCGGGACGAAACGTGATGATGCCGAGTTGGTTGGCCAAGTCTTCGGCTACTTCCGCCGAATCCCCAGTCAGCAAAACAACCCTAATATTCATTTTCTCAAGGGCTTTAACCGCTGGCCGTGCGCTTGGCCGTATCTCGTCAGCAATCAAGATGGAGCCAAGATAACTGCCTCCACGAGCAACGAAGACTTCTGTACCTCCCACTTTGTAGTGTTTCTCCGGAAGGGGGGTCTCCAGATCCTCCAACAAACCACGCTTGCCGACTACGACAGACTCGCCGTCCACCATCGCCAGAACACCCCTGCCAACGCGGTACTCGAAGGATTCCGGTTCGCTCACCTGGAGCTTTCGCTGCTCGGCGTAACGGACGATGGCTCGTCCCAAAGGGTGTTCAGAATTCCGCTCTGCACTCGCAGCAGCCTCAATCAACTGCTCTTTTGAAACGCCCGCTGCGGGATATATCTCCGTCACAGACGGAAGCCCATACGTCAGAGTTCCGGTCTTGTCAAAGAAGACGGTGTGCAACTGCCCTAGCGCTTCGAGGTAGATTCCACCCTTGATGATGGAGCCCTTCCGGGCAGCACGCCCAATGGCCCCAAGGATTGCAAGCGGTGTACCTGCCGCTATGCCACAAGCTCCGGCGACAATGATGACGGAGATTGTGGACCGGAGGTTGTGTGTGATGAGAAATGTGAGCAACGCCGCGCCAAGGGCGAAGTAAACCAGATACCCGGCAAGTCGGTCAGCGGTCTTCTGTATCGGGGCGCGAGAGCGCTCCGCATTCTCGACTGCCTCGATGATCTTGCCGAAGGTTGTTTCCTTCCCCAGACGTTCGGCACGGACCTGGAGCGTACCGGCCTGATTGATGGTACCCGCGTAAACATTGCTGCCAGATGACTTTTCGCTGGGCATCGGCTCGCCGGTAATAGCAGCCTGTTCTACAAATGAATGCCCATTGATGACCGTTCCATCGACAGGGATTCTGCCGCCCGGTCGAATGACAACGATCTCTCCGGGGAGAATTGTCTTAGTGTTCACTTCGACAATCTGATCGCCCCTGAGAACGCTGGCCGTCTGCGGAAGGAAGTTGAGCATGTCCTGAATGGCACGACGCCCACGACCTACAGTAAGCCCCTCAAGGATCTCCGCTGCAAGAACGAATGCAGTAATGACCAGCGCCGTGAAGAACTCGCCGATTGCAAGCGCGGAGACAAGGGCGATGGTCATGGAGAGTTCCATGGTCATGCGGCGCTCGACGATGTTCTCGAATGCTTCCTTGAAGATGGGATATCCGCCGATGAGTGTGGCGACCAGGCCAATAACGCTTACCCGATGAAACGGCTCCCAAAGATGGAACCAGACCACCGCCGCCGCCAGTGCGACAAAGACCACGCGAAGAACTTCGAGAAGTTCAAAACCATGTTCGTGATCATCATGATGGTCATGATCCTGGCCGTCAGGATGATTCTCGGAGTGATCCGCCGTCGCCTCAGCCAGGTGAATGCCTGCCTCGGCTACTTCCCCGAGATCAGTGTTTGTTTCGTTCCGGTTTACAACGGCCATAACGTCTCCGAACCTCTAGTGGAAATACCTCTTGACCACCGAAATCAACTCGTCCGCAGCCTCAAGCTGCGACGGAAGTGTCTTCAACTCGGGGGAGAGAACGTGAAATCGAACGTGCCCCTCGATCAACTCAGCCATCAAGCCGTTGAGCGCCCCCCGGCAGGAAGCAACGAGCTGCAAAATCTCTTCGCATTCCCCATCTCCCTCAAGAGCGCGTTCAATCGCCTCGGATTGCCCCTTGATTCGACGGATGCGGGATAACAGCTTCTTTTTGTCTTTGGTCGTATGTGACACTTGGCGGCTCCTTATAAATAATATAGTCCCCTATAGTATATTTTGGCTATGACATTTGACCGGAGAAGTTCGCATTGGAACCTCAAGTACGAGCAAGGGCTACCCTCGCTAGAGAAACCAGACCCGTTTTTCGTGTCGGCGTTCAATCAGTTTGTCGCGGATCAATTCCCGAATGGGGGCACTGCTCTGGACTTGGCCGGTGGGGTTGGAAGACATGCGTTGTGGTTGGCTAAGAGAAACTGGCGGGTCACGGTCGTAGACATCTCAGAGGTCGCCATTCACAAGCTCGATCAGAAGGCATTACAACTTGATCTGAGACTAAACTTGTTTGCACTTGATGCCACGAAGTACCAGTTCGAACCGGGCCACTTCGACCTGATCGTGATGTTCTACCATTTCGATCGTGATATCTGTCCGAGGGTACTCGCTGCATTGAAGCCGGGCGGCTTTCTGATCTGCAAGAGCAGTCTGAGCTGGGACATCTACGAAGGAACGAATCTGACCAGCACCAAGCCGTTGGAAAAAAGCGAGATATTGTCGATGTTTCCAGAATTGAAGACCGTCTACCATCAAGAACGGCCAGTGCTCGACCGTGGCGTGGTCGAATTTGTCGGGAGGAAGGACGACACTAGTGTTGAAGATTCCGCTCACGTTCTGAAGCTCTGACACGTTTGTTATCAAAGTGGCGTGCACTGGTCATACGGTCCATTTGCAGTCGCCAAAAACACACTGGGAGGTGTCAAAAAAGGGCGATCTCATCCCAGCATAGGTAGTAAATGCACGTCGTTCGGACATCGTGTCTGGCACTGGCTCAACATTTGCTCACTCCGCGGGGCAATTAACGGATCATGACGGCCACGCCGTTTATGGAGGACTGGAGAACCAGAGAGTGGGGTCGCTTCAGAAAACGGATCGCAGAGTATGCTAAGAGAACGTATGTATTGAACATAAATGGCTTAGAGCATCCTCTCGGATGTCGCCAACTCGGGATAACCGCTGGACCAATGATCTTTACGATCGCCGGCACATCTTCGTCCGAACTGAATAGCATGAGATCCGACCTAAAGATGTGACGCTCCTTAAGCCAAGCTTCTTTGAAAAAAGAGGCCGATACTTCGCCTCAAGAATAGAGACAGATCTCGTTCGCGAGCGATCGCTTCCAAAAATCGCCCGAAGTCAGAACCTAGCACCAATCGGCTGACCGCGTAGTCGAATAACAAGTGATGGGAGAACCTGTGATGTTTCTACCGTGCAAATTGGCCACCTGTTCGATGCCACTCGTGTGGTGTAGCTCCAGTGACCCTCTTGAACGTCCGCGCCTCCGACTCTCGGCGATGAGGGCGTAGTCGACGCCCGACCCTGCTGCAGGAAATTCTGTGCTGCCTGCTGCAGAAGAACGACTCTTTGCGCGCACGATTGAATTCGGTGGCAGATTGAAGCCCGACCGCGTCAAGCGCAATTCATTCATCATTTACGTCTAGCCGGCGGCGACCGAACAAGACAGAGTCGATTGACCAGCAACCAGGCCCCAGCATGGCAATCGCCGCGCAGACACAAATGAGTAGGATCCCCTTTTTCGGCTCTTCGATAGTCATCAAGATCATCAATGCCTCGAGTAGCGCCGCAAGAATTCCGGCAACCGGTGTCCATAGCCCAATGAGTAGGAGCCCTCCTGGAATCGTTGAAGTGAGCGCGAGTGAACCTAAGCTGCGAGCTCCAGAAGCTGCAATCGCGGTGATTCCATTCGTAAGCAAATACCCCCGGACGCGATTCGCAGCACGAGCAGGCCTGCGCCCGGCCACCCATTTGGAAAGATCGAGAACAGGCGCTGCAAGGAGTTATCCCCCCTTTTGCTCTCAACAGTACATTCGAATTGAAGTCACCGGAAACGCCAAGAAGAGTATGTTGCAAATTGCCCTTTCGAGCACCCTATAGGTCGATAATTCCCCGCTTGACGGCGATGGTAACCGCATGCGTGCGGTCATTCGCGCTCAACTTCGAGAGAATGCTCTTTACGTGAGCTTTGACTGTGTCCTCTGTGATTGTCAGCTTGTCCGCCACCAATTTGTTGGGATTTCCGGCGGCGATTAACTGAAGGACGTCCATTTCGCGCTCTGTGAGGTTGCTTTCACCTGCGTGGTCGGCAATCTGAGCGGCGATTTCCGGCGGTATTCTCTTGCGGCCTGCGTAAACCTTGCGGATCGTGTCCAGCAGTTCCTTTCGCAAGAAGCCCTTGAGCAAATAGGCCCTGGCTCCAGCTTTGAGTGCACGCAGGATCTGAACGTCTCCACTGTAGGTCGAAAGAACGATGAATTTCGCCTCGCGAGAATCTCGAAGGATCTCGGTCATTGCGTCTACGCCACCCAAGTCGGGCATGCGCATGTCCATCAACGTCACATCTGGTCGGTGTATCCGAAATAGTTCAATTGCTTGTCTTCCTGTGGAGGCCTCGGCCACAACGGTCATGTCGGATTGCTTACCGACGAGTGATTCAATGCCTTCTCGTAAGAGTGGGTGATCATCAGCGATGAGAATACGGATGGGATCAGAGCTGTTCGACATCATGTGCCTGCTCCTTTCTTTTGGATAGTCTGAAGCGACCGCGCTCCGGAGCCGCGTCGTAGGCAATATAGGCGGGAGTCGTCAACTCGACCTCGGTGCCGGTACCTGGCTTGCTCCAGATGCTTAGGCGTGCATGAACGTTCCTTGCCCTTTCATACATGCCGGTCATTCCCCAATGGCCTTTACGCCCGCGGTTCTTCAGGATTTCTGAATCGATTCCGATTCCGTCGTCGCGAAATCGAAGACGGAGAAATTTATCCGAATAAGCAACTTCCGACTCAATTCGTTGCGCACGAGCGTGGGAGAGTGAATTCAATAGTGCCTCCCTTGCAATCCTGCACACTTCCTCTGCGACCCACGAGTTCACCGTCCTTGGTTGACCTTCTGTCACGACTGAGGTGGTTAGGGGCGGCGTTTCGCCATAGCAAAACTCCTCAACCAAGCCGTGAATCATGGCATTGAGGGAATCGGCGAGACCGCGTCCCGCAGAAGCCACTGAACGAATTCCTTGAATTGCCTTTCTGCTCTCTGCCAGAGCTTGATCTGCTCGGTTGAGAGCCTGTTCCAACATTTCCTTCGCCTCGAGCGGATCAGAAAGGACCGTTTCGGTCGCTATTTGAAAACGAAGCATGAGCCCTTGGAAGCTCTGCAGCAAGGTATCGTGGAGTTCTTGTGCAATTCGGGTCCGCTCCGCAAGCCGCTCTTGAAATCGAATATTTAACTGATGTGTAAGGCGAAACATGCGACACCGATAGAAGAGGACAGCCACTATGAGACATAACCCCAAGCAGGATATGCGAAACCAACTGGACTCCCAGAAATCGTATTTGATAACGAAGTCAACGGCGGTGTAGTCGGCAACCAGGTGCGTGGAGTTCCTGCACGTTGCGTCAGGTTGAATTCCGGTGAACGGAGAATAGCTGGCAGGTTGTAACCACCAGCCGCCACTGTGCTCGCAGGCGATAATGTTTTGACTCGACTGGGCTCCGGTCGCCTTACCACCGATGTGTTCAGTCCGGTCAAGCCAGCCGTCGCCCGCATGTGGGACTTGCGTGACTTCGATCGACGGGTCTCTAGCCGATTCGTGTGATCGGCAGCCAATCCCGAATAGCAAAGGGACCACCAGAAGCAGGCCGATCGCCGCCCATTGGACCCAGTGAGCTATGCGCAAAAGATCGCGATCGGGTTTTGACCGCTGGAGTGCCGCGGCCCGGAGTCCAACACAGACGCCGACCATGCAGGAAATACCGAACAGTCCGATGGGTGTGCCGGGGAAAGTTCGCCACATGACTGAGATCTCGACTTCTGGACAAATAAGGGCCGGTTGTCGGGGAATCGTGTTGGCGACAGCTGGAGCGGATCAGGCGAATTCACGCTGCTTACACAACCGACCTTCGGACTAAATTTACTCGCGAATAGCAAGCGCACCCTAAGAGAAAGGTATCGGCGGGAATGATGCGCTCAAGTCTTGCTGTTACTGCTGAACACTATGGAGCATCGAAGACAAATGCGCATCCCGAATTAGCGTACTTTCCGCCATCACTTCGCGTGACTGCGGACACAAGTTCGGACCGGCTGGTTCCCCCTGAATTGGTGACAGAAAGGGACTCTTTTGGGCGAAGTGACACGCCACAAGGTTTGCGAGGAGCGGCTGAATCTAGCGATCGGAAATGCGGATGCGCTTGCATCCAAAGAGACGAGCATCGACTGACCATGCTCCTGGTCCAAGGAGTGCCAGCCCGGCCCCGAGGATACCCATGAGGACACACGTCCACGGATTCGAGGCATGGAGGAACGCGTGCCACAACGCTAGAATGGCCAGTATCGTTCCCGCCACCGGAGTCCACAAGCCAACCATGAGAAGCAGCCCTATGCCGATCGTCAGCACATAGAGTAGGACTGGTCCGAGGGGGAGAGTGCCACACAATGCCAGAACGCCCTGGGCCACCAGACCGATACCGGCCGTCAGGCGGAGCAAGAGAAGACCAAGGCCAGGCGCACCAGCAGCAAAATTCGAGAAGAGTCGCCGCACGATATGCTGAGGTTATAAAGAGCACAATTGGGCAGCAAGCCCGAAAGGGTGGCAGAAGACACTCTTTAGTGTGCCGCTTCTAACCTTCGATGATTCCCCGCTTCACTCCAATCATGGCGGCGTGAGCGCGGTCTCTGGCGCCCAATTTGGAAAGGACGTTGCGGACCTGACCCTTCACGGTATCTTCGCTTACTGACAGTTGCGCCGCGATCTCCTTATTGGCATTGCCTTCGGCAATCAAGCGCAACACGCGGACTTCCGCCGGCGTTAGTGCGGCGTCAGTGGCATGCTCCGCGAGTTCGAAAGTAGCGTCGGGGGAAATATACTTTTTCCCGGCATGTACCGCACGGATCGTGTCCAGCAGTTCCTTGTGCAAAGCATTCTTTAATAGGTAAGCTCTAGCGCCCGATTTGATCGCACGCAGCACCTGCACGTCTCCGACATACGTCGTTAAAACTATAACGCGCGCCTCGGAAAACTCGCCGCGAAGGGCGATCAGTGCATCGAGGCCGTTCATTTCCGGCATCTGCAAATCCATCAGCGTGACATCTGGATGATGTTCGCGGAACTGCTCGATGGCTTCGCGCCCGTTGGCCGCTTGCGCCACGATGCGCATGTCCGGTTGTCGGCGGACCAGGGTTTCGACCCCTTCGCGAACGACTGGGTGGTCATCCACCACCAGAATCCGAATCCGATTCACGTCCTCGCTCATGACTTCACCTCATGGTCTTTCCCGAAGATCTTCTCGGCTAGCCACCAGCGGCGCGGCGCGCGAACTCTCGTGTAAGCGTGCGCGGCGGAAATGCTAAGCTCCACCTCTGTGCCCGACTTGAGTTCGCTCCACACCGTCAGCGTGCCTCCTGCTTGCTCGGCCCGCTCGCGCATGCCGCGTAGCCCAAAGTGCCCCGCTCGCCCGTTGCCAACCAGAAGATTCGGATCCATACCTTTCCCATCGTCGCGCACGCGTAACCGAAACTGCCCTTCGTCGTAACGGATTTCTACTTCGATTCGCCGTGCATCGGCGTGCCGAAAGGCGTTGCGTAACGCCTCCCCCGCCACGCGGTACACTTCATCGCGCAAAATCGGGTGCAGGTTCCGCTGCAGGCCTTCGGCCTGCAGCGTGAATTCGAGGGGCCGGCTAACGGCCGCAGCCAGCTCTTTTCCGAGATTCCCAATGGCTGCCGCAAGATCGTTACTCTCCACAACTGAAGAGCGCAATTCCTGCACGGCGTCTCGCCCCTCAGTAATTGCCCGCGCGGCCTGGTCGATGGCCTCGTCGAGCTCCTGTTTGGGCTCGCCATCGTCCAGTTCGTTCGAAACGGCTTGAAAACGCATCAGCAGCCCGTGGAAACTCTGCAAGAGCGTATCGTGTAGTTCCCGAGCGATGCGGGTTCGCTCGCCGACCCGCTCTTCGAACTTGATATTGAACTGCCGCCGGAGCTGATGAAGACGCAGTTGGTAAACAGTCCAGAGCAACGCCAGAAAAGCGATAGCCCACAGGGTGTGGAACCAAATCGTCTGATACCAGGCGGGCGCGATGTCGAAGTCCAGATGCGCTCCCTCTTCATTCCAGACTCCGTCGTTATTGCAGGCTATGACTCGGAAATGGTACTTGCCGGGACCAAGCCTGGTATAAAACGCTTCGCGACGAGTGCCCGCGTCCTGCCAGTCCTTATCCACTTCTTCCAGCCTGTACCGAAAACGTACCTTCTCCGGAACAGCCAGGCTCAATGCCGTGTAGCCGATTTGCAGATCGGTTGTTCGCGGGGGAAGGGCCATATTCGTCAGCGAACCAGCTTGTCTGCCATTCGCTCTCACAGACCGAATCAAAACAGGGGGAGGAAGTGCATTTGTGGAGACGTTGGCAGGATCGATCCACACGATTCCGTTTGACGCAGCGAACCAAAGTTTGCCGTCGGTTCCCTGAATTTCATTTTGATTGGTTACGGTACCCGCAAACGTGCCTCGAAGGCCATCGAAGGAGTCGAACATACGATACTTGACGCGATAAGAGGGAGTGTCCAAGGCTTGCCGTACTTCCGATGCGGGGACTTGAATTACACCGCGGCTCTCAGCCAACCACAAGCTGCCGTCGGGTGTCTCCTCAACCCGGATAACCGAGCCAAATGCTTCGGCATCTACAGGGATGATCCGTCGGAAGCGATTTCCGTCGAAGAAAGCCAGTCCCTCTTCTCCACCAAACCACGTATGCCGTCCCCGGCCGTTGATTGCACTTACGCTTCCAACGGGAGAATTATCACCCGGAAAAATTCTCTGGATGCTCTCATCTTTCAGGAGGATGATTGTGCCCCCCTCGTATCCGAACCATGCCCGGCCCATCCAATCCGTGAAGGCTGTCCTGGGGTACAACTTTGCGAATTCTGACGCCGTTTCAAGCCGCTGCCATCCTTCCTTGTTCCGATAGAACAAGCCTTCTCTTTCTGCACTCAACCAGAGCACACCGGAGCCGTCTTCGGTTGCCACAATCCCGGACGACCTATAAGGGTTCGGAAACGAGGGCGGTAGCGCAAACCTGGTGTAGTTTCCAGCGTCATAACGATAGATGGCATCATCGCAAACCCACCAAATGGCGCCGGCTGCGTCACGGTACCCATAGTAGGCTTGGCGGGGAAGCGGATGACCACGATTGGGGCGTTCCCCGTGCACCCGGACCATGGAAGTCAGGTTTTCTACCCAGACGTCCCCGGCGTCTGCGGGAGCCAAAACAACCATCTGGAGTTTGCCCGGTAGAATAACCGGTACAAGGTTCGTTTTGCGGAAGCGATCCAGACCGTTGTCGGTTCCGACCCAGATATTTCCTTCCCGGTCTTGAAGAATGGTGCGAGCAAGATCGTCGCTTAATCCATCCCTGGCGGTGAACGACTCTACCGCGGTGCTGAATTCCTTAATTTTACCCTTCAGTAGCCCGGGAGCCGGAGAACGACGAAGCCCGTCGCCCAGGCTGGTGATCCACAATGCTCCGTCCCTATCAAAAAGAATTTCACGTGAACCGACCTGGACTTCGGTTTCGTCAGGAGGCTGCCGCTTATCGGCTAGAGGGATAGGCCGGACAGATCTCGACGTTTCAGCCATCCACAATTTCCCGCTTGCCGCTTGTGTGATTTGTCCTACTTGGCCAACCGCAATGCCCGTTGGCTGAAACCTCCTGGCGCCGGACGGGAGAAAAACCACCGTATCCTCGGTTGAAACCCAAAGGGTTCCCTGACGATCGAGCAAAATTGCACGGGCAGACTTTCCGGGGAAACTCCAATCCTTCCCTACTGCCTTCCATCGGTTGCCCTCCAGCCGCGCGAGCCCGCTCTCAGTCGCAGCCCAGATCGTCCCTTCCCGATCATGCGCTAAGCTCCAAACCATTCCCCCGGGCGCCCCGTCGCGGGTGGTATAGTTCGTGGCGTTTCCGTTCCTCAGAAGGCTTATCCCTCCGGCTCGAAAGCCAATCCAAAGGTCGCCATTGGAAAGGGCGAAAAGTGACCCCACGGTACCGGTAGGCAATGGGCTGCCCGACTGCGGCTGGTAGCGCTCGAAAACGACACCGTCGAATCGATACAGGCCCTCGGAACTTCCTAGCCAAAGATACCCATCCGCGGATTGTGCCAACGCTCTAACTACACTTGGCGCACCGTCTTTCGGGCCCCAGGCTGTATGCGCGAATTGCGCAATGGTCCGATCGCTGTCAAACGCAGCAGCATGCGACCCCGCAAGCGCGAGGAAAAGGCAGACCTCCAGCGTCCGAACAGGCGAACCGGTCCTCCGAAATCGTGCTTTAGGAAAAGGCGATCGCACGCTTGCGTCTCCGATTTCCTTTAAAAAAATGAGGCCAACCCCCAGGCCTGGTGGCGTCTACTCCTCTATTATCCTAGCTTTTCTGGAGCAGCACCTGAGTAATTGCAGCCGGAGTAATTTCGGCCGGAGCAGGCTTGGGACGCGGCTCAAGCGGAGGTTTCAAACCTCTCCAACTCGACAGACCGCGCTCGATCGGGTTGCGCATAAGATCCAATCGACCCGAAAAGCTGATTTGGGGATCAAAGCGCGTCTAACTCTAGGCGACGTCTCCCTGGCGTCCCACAATCCGCGCGCCATCGAATCGTACGCACGGGTAACCGTTCTCGAACACCGTTCAAGACGCTATTCTCTACTTGTGACTAAGGTGAAGTGGAATGTCGCGCCTCGCCTGCCATCGCCGCTGGCCGGTCGGCCGCGGCTCAGTTCCAGAAGCTGATCGATAATCCCGGCCTTACCGTTAGACATGTCACGGGACCCTTGGCCTAGCTCCAACTTGGCCGCGCGCAGAAAATGATGGGCGATGAAGCCGCCGCACGGAAGTCTTACGAGACTTTCCTGGATTTGTGGAAGAACGCCGATCCCGATATTCCAATCTACCGGCAAGCCAAGGCAGAGTTCGCAAAACTGCCAGGTGCTGAAAACTAGAAAGCCAACCTAACCAGACTGCGCACAATGAGTGTGCCGGCTGCGTAAAGGACGAGAGGCCGATTCACCGGCTCTGTGCTTGGGTTCCCCCAGCCAATTGTGCGGTCCTGCCATCACGCCGCAAATCCGCCGTCAATCAGCAGAGAAGCGCCGGTAATAAATCCCGCCTCGGGACCGGCCAGGTATGCCGTCATCGCGGCAACCTCATCCGCATGGCCATAGCGCTTTACAGCCATAAACCCAAGCATGGTGTCCGCAAACGGGCCGCTGGCCGGATTCGCCTCAGTATCTACTGGTCCCGGCTGGATATTATTCACTGTGATCCTTCGATCACCCAGATCACGCGCAAGTCCCTTCGTGAAGGTAGCAACCGCCCCCTTCGTCAGCGCGTAAACTGATGCCCCCTGGACGGGCACTCTTTCGCTATTCACCGCCCCAATTGTGATGATTCTTCCCCCGTCCGGCATATGCCGCACTGACTCCTGGGTTGCTGTGAAGACACTACGCACATTCACCGAAAGCACTTTCTCGAAGTCGTTGACCGGAAAGTCTGTAATCGGCCCGAAGGTGAGCAGCCCCGCGTTGTTCACCAGGATGTCGATCTTGCCAAACTCCTGTGCCACCTGCTGCACAGCCGCGCGCACTGCGACCTGATCCGCAGCATCCGCCCTGATCGCGACAGCCCTGCCGCCTCCGTTAAGAATGTCGGCCACGACCTGCTGTGCACGTTGCTGCGAAGAACTGTAGGTAATGGCAACGTCCGCTCCTTCTTTCGCCAGCCGCTTTGCAATAGCCGCGCCAATGCCGCGAGACCCACCTGTAACCAGCGCCGACTTCCCACTGAGTGCTGCCATCTTCGTCTCCTCCTGACCGTCCCCTGTTATTTCTGGAGCAATCGTTACGCAATATCTAATTTGGCTCCATGGCGAAACGAATGAGATGTTCGTCTCATCGAGAGGTGAGGGCCGGCCGATCCACCGGCCCCATCCTTGAGTGCCCTAGCCGTGAACCAGTTCTGCGGGAACTTCCCATCCGGGGTGAACTGTGGCCGGCGCGCCGTGTACCATCGTGTACGCGTATTCCACCCCATGCCGTAGGCACCAGCATGGTGCTTCACCACGTCCATCACAGCGTCGTACGTATCGCGCAGGCCCCAGTCACGCTGCCACTCGAGCATTACCTGGATCCACGTCACAGGCTTGGCCCCCGCTTGCTCTACTCGCCGCATCGCCGCCTGATGCGACTTCTCATCCAGATCGCCGCAGAGGTCCTCGACGACATAGACTTCATAGCCATCGTGGATCGCCTGAATCCCGGGGAATGCAACGCAGACTTCCGTCCACAGTCCGGCAAGCACGATCTTTTTGCGGACGGTCTTTTTCACAGCAGCCACGAACTTTTCGTCGTCCCACGAGTTCATGCTGCTGCGCTCGACCGGAGTTTGATCTGGATAAATTGCCTGAAGTTGAGGCCAAAGGTTACCGCTGAACGACTTTGTTTCGACGGTACTCAGGATCAACGGGACACGGAATATCCGCGCGGCCTTGGCGAAGCCGACAACGTTGTTGATCAGAGACTGCCTGTCGATGCTCGTGACGCCGAACAGCATTTGCGGTTGATAGTCAATGAGGGTGATGACACAGTTGTCTGGCGTCAGCAGCCCCTTTTCACTTCTGGGTTGTAGCTTCATATCTCCTCCGTTTTTCCGTTTGCTGAAGGTGGCTCGCTGGCTCTTGCTTCTGGTGAGTCCAATTCCCGCGGTGATTTGTGGGGCACTCATGCCGCGACCGATACTCCATATCGAGTGAGTCTTATTCACTCGATGGAGTAACCGCGGATCGGAGACCGAGATCAAGATCGGACAACGACCGACTATCACTCACGCTAGCGGTGAGCGCTCTCGCTGTCTTGCCTCAATATGGGCGTTTTAAATTTACCCTTTGGAGCGATGAATTCTGCGGGCGGCGGCTTCCTTTACCCGAAAGAGGGATGACTCGGAATAGCCAGGCTCATAGTCTGAACCCTCGGCGAACTTCTCGAGTTGATTTGCAAAGATCGAGGTTCCAATGAATGGTGCTGAAACGCTCTTAGGTCCGGAACGGTGTGTGATGTTGTTCGTGGACTTTCCCTCTTCGGGAAACTTTCGGTCTTCGTGACGGATGGGCATCTTCCGTGCCCTTATGGAAGGGAGATAACTGGCTACGAGGTTCCGAGCCTTGCCGGTACGCTGGCGAAAGCGCAGTCGTTGGGCGTCAGCATACTTGTCGAACCGTACACTTCAGATGGACGAACTGCCGCATAGTCGTATTCCCGGAGGATACATTGCGGAGATACACGAAATTAGCAAGTAGGCTCTGTTGGAATTACGACAGGAGCAGCACAAAAGCGTTGAACGATGGGTCTCACTGGACAAAAGAGATACGAACGATCGTTCAATCGATTGGGTGATAGGAATACCTCGACGCAAAGGAGGTCGGGCCCATGATAGGACAGACGATCGGATTCCCTAACGATAAAGGTCCCTCATACTCCGTCGCTATGTTTCGCCCGAACTCGAACGCCCACCAAGTCTGCGTTGCGTCTTCGTCCGACGCTGAGCTGTCAGCTTCGATCGCTCATCAACTCAGCCAGCCTTTGACGTCGATGCTCGCGAATGCCCAAGCCGCAAAGCGCTGGTTAGTGGCTGGGCCCCAAAACCTGATGGAGGCAATCGCATCCATTGATCGAATAGTGAGGGATGCTCGCACCGCCAGCGAGACGATGCAGCGGATTCGGGCGCTCTTCAAACAAGAACCTTTAGATAGAAGAGCAGCCAACATCCCAGATGTGATCTGTGAAGCAGTTCGTTTGGTTCTGGAGGACCCCCGCAAGCGTGAAGTATCGATCCGATGGTGCTTCGAGGATAATCTACCCGAAGTTTGGGTAGACCCCCTCGCAATTCAGGAGCTCTTCATTAACTTGATTTCGAATGCCATCGAAGCGTCAGAAAACAATAGAGAAACTGCTCTCGTTAAAATCCATGCAGCTGTAAATGATGCGAACGAGATGATCATACAAGTGATCGACAATGGGTCCGGTATCGACGAAACGGACGAGATCTTCGATGCTTTTGTGACCTCAAAAAAAAGCGGGCTAGGGATCGGTTTGGCTCTGTCCCGCTCGATCGCCGAAGCTCACGGCGGGCGCCTCTGGGCTGAGAATAACCCGAGTGGCGGCGCGACATTCTCTTTGACCGTACCCCTAAGCTCCAGGAATGAGATTTCAGCAGGGGGATGACACTCTAGAAACGGCCACGCGAAGATGACATCCGCGATCTCGAGTCTGAAGCCCCTGCTCTGCCCCTGGGTTTTTTCTTCTTCAGTTGGCGATCCCGAGCGCCGGTGCTTCGTAGTCCACGTTGATCGGTACCTGGGCGGGAATGCTGCCCACGAGGCCATCGCGCTCAAGTCCACGGAGTGTAGGAGTGTGTGAATTGTTGGCTCGCACCTTCCACTGAAGAATCGGCGACACCAGCCCTTCTAAAATCGCTCTATTTTGGTGAACTGGATCATCGTGGCACGCGGGCTAGTTCGATTAGCGGAACGTAGTTGCCGAGAAGCGGGTTTTTTACGGCCATCTGGAATTCCCAGCACACCTCTGCCCTGTCACGGAAACTTTTCGGAATTCTCGGGAAGCGCGGAACACTGTAGGGGGCGTAGTTCAGCTGGTTAGAACGCCTGCCTGTCACGCAGGAGGCCGCGGGTTCGAGTCCCGTCGCTTCCGCCAGCATTTCAAATTTAGGATGACAGAAGCTGTTAGTGCTTTGAGGCACGGGATCGCCCGGATCGCTTAGTGATTGCGCTCTTCGGCAATCGCGGAACAGCCTGAACGCCCGCCCAAAGCGTTGCGATCGTTTGCTCGACCCCGAGAGTCTGGTCAGGCAATTCAGGCACAACCCCTTGGATGACCATGAGTGTGGCGAGGCCAAAGATCGTGTACCACCAGGTGTGGGCTACCACTGTGTCATGCTTACTTGGCAATCCTTCATCCCTGGCAACATCGAAAAAGAGCTGTACGAAACGTTGGAACAAAGGCGTGCCAATGTCGTTGATATATTGTCCAGCGCGGACGCCGTTGCGGTTCTCAGGCCCGAAGAAGACGTTGCGGAACTGCTGTGGGCAGTGCAGAACTGAATCAAGCCACGTGAAGTCGCAAAAAGACGCTCTTTCGGTGCAGGATGTTTAGCGGCAACGCTCAGAGGTCTCAGACGCTTCGGCATCGGAGTCGGACCGCTACGAAGAACTCTTCGTCAATCCAACCCTTTTGACACTCGTGCGCCAACGCGGCAACCTGGACTGCGGCGGTGCTCAATTTGTCTTAGTCCGCTATGGAAACTTTTACCAGCTTGTTCTCGATTTGCACGACGGGCATGTTTCCGTGTGTTTGGAGTTGGCTTCCAATCCCCTCGACCATGCCGACGTGATCCGCGCCATTTGTGAGAGAGCATAATGCTGCCTCAATCCTCTGTAGCACGCAGCCTTTGGGCTTCGACCCTATCACCGAGTACTTTGCGAATCATCGCAGCTGGTAGCAGGCTCGCTTCCGGCGGTGCTGTTCGTCCAAAATTACGGGAGTCAGAACGACATTGAACCGAAGAGATTTTGTGAGTTTAGTTGGAGCAGGAGCGGCGGCGGCAGCGTTCGCCGGAGAACCGGTGATAGCGGCGGTGTCCGGGGCCAGGATCAAGGCGATTGCATTCGATGGCCTGGCAGTTTTCGATGTGCGACCTGTTGCCACTCTAGCCGAGCGGGTCTTTCCTGGACGCGGAGAAGAGATGAGCGCCCTATGGCGGACGCGACAGTTTGAGTACACATGGCTACGGACCGTGGGACGGCAGTATGCCGACTTCTGGCAAGTGACGGAGGAGGCTCTGGTGTTCTCCTGCAAGTCTCTGAAGTTGGAGCTGACTAGGGCCGATAGCGACCGGCTGATGCAGAGTTACCTCGAACTGAAGGCGTGGCCGGATGCACCCGTGGCGCTGAAGGAGTTGAAGGCCAGCGGTCTACGGATGGCGTTTCTCCCAAACTTTACTGCCGCGATGCTCGACCAGGCGGTGAAGAACTCCGGACTTGAGGGTATTTTTGCCGATCACTTGAGTACTGATCGGGTGAGGGCGTTTAAGCCTGATCCTCAAGCTTACAGAATGGCGATGAGTGCTTTCGGGCTGAGGAAAGAAGAGATCGCTTTTGCTGCGTTTGGAGGCTGGGATGCGATGGGGGCAAAGTGGTTTGGCTATCCTACGTTCTGGGTGAATCGCGCACATGCTCCGGCTGAAGAGCTTGGGACTTTTCCGAAGGGAGTGGGTAAGGACTTGAATGATCTAGCAATATTTGTGCAGGCTAGGCAATAGACGCCCTCTATCACCCGAGGCGACCATCTTTCGGACCAACGTCGCGCATTGGGATTCATCCTGGATCGTCAGCGATCTGGAAGTAATCCCGCCTACAGTGCATAACTCCTGGAGCCGTAATCCGATGACTCGACCAAGCCGTCTCTGAGCTAAAACGGAAATTCGAATTGAGAGGTGAGCGATGAGGTGGACAATGTTCTTCGCAGCGGCGAGCTTGATGATGTACGTGCCGGGCGTATGGTGTTGCCTTCAGAGATTGCATCCATTGCCAGTGCTGTTAGCGGGTTGACCGCGACCGTATCGCTGATTTATGTCGGAATTCAGATTCGGCTGAGATGCCGTGAAGCCTTTCCCTCCTCGTTCTGATTGATTCTCTCTGAATCTTCGGCACATCAGAATTGTCGGCACGATCTTCTTTAGCAAGTGCGGT
>Ga0206946_1108_pt1 | contig 23684 bp, 20 predicted proteins | sample Alteio_BWOrgHeat_2_FD_152965 | JGI IMG/M metagenome (GOLD analysis project Ga0206946, IMG submission 152965) | Enriched cells from forest soil in Barre Woods Harvard Forest LTER site, Petersham, Massachusetts, United States -... | ecosystem: Environmental > Terrestrial > Soil > Temperate forest > O... | reverse complement strand
TGGCCAAGGCCTGCCGATACTGCTGTTCGATCGCCAAGCCGGCCGTGGAATAGCCGTAGCTATTGCCATACGGATCCTGAATGTACCAGATCGCAGTCGCCACGCCGTTTGTTTTCGGCCCACCCAGGCGCGAGGGCTTCCAGAAATCCGGCGCGTAATTCTTCGTGATGTTCGACGCTTGCCCCGTGTAATTAGTATCACCAGTCAGAGCCCCGTACAAAAACTGGGACGACCTCGAGTAGGGCAGTCCCAAGCTGGCATCAGCGGCCAGGCCAGAGCGCGCATCCAGCGAATCTGTCATGGTGGTGTCCTGCGGATAGCCGCCATTGTCCGTCTTGTAACTCTCGAGCGCACCAGCGAGTGCATTGATGTCAGCTTGCGCACGCGATTTCGCAGTCTTTGCATTGACGAGCACACTGATGGCCAAGACGAGGCCGGCCAGGATGGCGATGATGGCGATGACCGTGATCATTTCGATCAGGGTGAACGCGGCAGAACGCGGGGGACGGATCATAAACTAATTTTAGCGCGAATCGCCAGGAATGCGAATGCGAACTCGCGACGAAAGGAGCCTGCCGTCATCAAAACCAGGAGCGCGGAAAGGAAATGCGGAGACCCGCTTCTTTCGTCCGGTGCGGGACTGGCGTCGAATATAGACGATGTCTCCCAGCCCTAAAGCGCTGGGCTATTCTCGGCCGCCCTAACGGGCTCTTCGCAACCGGTCACCAGTTCTTGGCCCACTTCGCCGGATTCCCGAGGGTGTCCCCCGCGGTCGACCACAAATCGAAGGTCGGGTTGTAGCCTTTTATCGCCGTCGGACGCGACGCGGATGAACTAATGGCCAAGGCCTGCCGATACTGCTGTTCGATCGCCAAGCCGGCCGTGGAATAGCCGTAGCTATTGCCATACGGATCCTGAATGTACCAGATCGCAGTCGCCACGCCGTTTGTTTTCGGCCCACCCAGGCGCGAGGGCTTCCAGAAATCCGGCGCGTAATTCTTCGTGATGTTCGACGCTTGCCCCGTGTAATTAGTATCACCAGTCAGAGCCCCGTACAAAAACTGGGACGACCTCGAGTAGGGCAGTCCCAAGCTGGCATCAGCGGCCAGGCCAGAGCGCGCATCCAGCGAATCTGTCATGGTGGTGTCCTGCGGATAGCCGCCATTGTCCGTCTTGTAACTCTCGAGCGCACTGGACAGAGCAACGACTTCGGCTAGCGCACGCGATTTTGCGCTCTTGGCCTGGACGAGCCCGTTGACGGCCAAAACGAGGCCGGCCAGGATGGCGATGATGGCGATGACCGTGATCATTTCGATCAGGGTGAAAGCGGCAGAACGTGGGGGACGGATCATAAACTTATTTTAGCGCGAATCGCCAGGAATGCGAATGCGAATGCGAATTAGGCGGCGTTTTGACCACCCATCTTTTTGATGATCTCAATCAGCGGCATGAAGAGGGCGATGACGATGGTGCCGACGATGAGCGCGAGAATCACGATCATGATCGGTTCCAGGAGCGAGGTGAGACCCTCGACCGCATTGTCCACTTCGTCGTCGTACACTTCGGCGATTTTCAGGAGCATTTCCGGGAGCTGGCCGGTTTCCTCACCCACGTCGACCATCGAGATCACCATGGGAGGAAACACCCCGCTCGCCTCGAGCGGCTGAACGATCGATTCGCCTTCCTTGACGGCATCGTGCACCTTGGTCACCGCGGTCGCGATGATGACATTGCCGGCGGTGTCGCGCGTAATATTCAACGCCTGGAGAATGGGCACGCCAGAAGTCACCAAGGTGCCCAGAGTACGGCTGAAGCGCGAGATCGAGCTCTTGCGCAACAGGTCTCCGAACAGGGGGGTATGGAGCTTGACCTTGTCGAGTATAGCGCGGCCGGTCGCGCTGCTCGAAATCAATTTGTAACCCACGACCACGACGACCACGCTGATGATCGTGTACCAGAGATAAGGCGGCACGAACATCTTCTTGATGATATTGCTGATCGCGATAACGAACTCGGTGATGGGAGGCAGGCGTGCACCACCCAGCATGTCGTGGAAGATTTGCTCGAATTTCGGAACGATGAACGCCATCAGGAACACCATGATGAGGATGGCGATGATGAGCACGATCACCGGGTAGGCCATGGCGGCGACGACCTTGTTCTTCACCTTTTGCGCCTTTTCCTGGAATTCCGCGAGGCGGTTGAGCACCAGTTCGAGCACGCCGCCCAGTTCGCCGGCCTTCACCATGTTGATGTAGAGCTTGTTGAAGACCAGCGGGTGCTGCGCCATCGACTCCGAGAACGTGCTGCCGCTCTGCACGGCGTCGGCCAGAGAGTGAATGGTCTTCTGCAAGACGGGGTCTCTCTCCTGTTTGGCCAGCACGGTGAGGCCGCGCAACAGCGGCAGACCGGCGTCGATCAGCGTCGCCAACTGCCGGGTAAAGATCATCAGTACCTTGCTCTTCACCGTCTTCTTTTCGAAGAGGGTCATACCGCCCTTTTTACTCTTCGGGGCGGAAATGGCCTTGGCCTGCTTGGTCACGGCCTTGGATTGCTTGGCCGCAATCTTGCCTTTGCCTTCCTCGACAACGCTGGTCGGGAAGTAGCCGGCCTGCCGCAACTGGCCGACCGCATCGTTCGAGTTCGAAGCGTCAATCACTCCGGTGGATTCCTGGCCGCGGGCATCCAGCGCTATATAGTTGAATCGAGGCATGGCGTTCGGGGGTGGTGGTTCAGAGAGTAGTGAATGCGCGGGATAAAAAGATTCAAGTCCGATTCACAGGCGGACGCACTTTTCTTCAGGCGAGGGTGCGGGGGCTTCCAGAGATTAGTCTTCAGTGATCGGCTTTGCACGCACTGAATACTGCGCGCTTCGCCCCTGGCTCACGTGTATTTCAGAATCTCCTCAATCGTCGTCTCCCCGTCGTAAATGCAGCGCAAGCCATCCTGGCGCAGGGTGGTCATGCCGAGCTCGATGGCCTTCTGCTTGAGCACCACCGAAGGCGCCCGTTTATTGATCAACTCGCGAATCGGATCGGTGATGTCCAGCAGCTCGTAGATGCCCTTGCGGCCCCTGTAGCCGGTGTGGTTACAATTATCGCATCCGGTGCCGTAGTAAAAGGTCTTGTCGCCGATGTCGTGCGGCGACAGCCCGAGCTGGGCCAGCGTATTCTCGGTCGGTTCGTAGGCGGCCTTGCAGTTGGGGCAAATCTTGCGGATGAGGCGCTGGCCGAGCACCCCCTCGAGCGACGACGAAATCATGAATGGCTCGACGCCCATGTCGATCAGGCGGGTCACTGCACCGGGGGCGTCGTTGGTGTGCAGCGTGGTGAAGACCAGGTGGCCCGTGAGCGAGGCCTGGATGGCAATCTGCGCTGTTTCCACGTCGCGCGTCTCACCCACCATGATGCGATCGGGATCCTGGCGGAGAAAGGCGCGCAGCGTACGCGCAAAAGTGAGCCCGATGCCTTCGTTCATTGGCACCTGGATGATGCCTTCGATGTCGTATTCCACCGGGTCTTCCGCGGTCAGCACTTTCGAGTCGACCGTGTTGATCTTGTTCAGGCACGCGTAGAGCGTGGTCGTCTTGCCTGAGCCGGTTGGACCGGTCACGATGAAAATCCCGTTCGGTTTCTCAATCGTCTTCAGGAGGTAATTGTAAATGTAATCGGGCATCCCGAGCGCCTCGATATTCAGGTTCACCGTGGTGCGGTCGAGCACGCGGAGCACGACCGATTCGCCGAACTGCGTCGGTAGCGTGGAGACGCGCAAGTCCACCTGGCGGCCCGCGATGTTCTTTTGAATGCGCCCGTCCTGCGGCAGCCGGCGCTCGGCGATATTCAGGTTCGACATAACCTTCACCCGCGAGATGACCGGGAGTGCGAGGTGGCGCGGCGGCGGCGACATTTCGTAGAGCGCGCCGTCCACCCGATAGCGAATCTTGAACTCCGTCTCGAACGGCTCGAAATGGATGTCCGACGCCCGGTCCTGAATCGCCTGGTAGAGGATGAGGTCGACGTAACGGATGATCGGCGTGGCGTTCGCCTCGGCCTCGAGGCTTTTCAAGTCGATGCCCCCGCCGCCCTCGATCAACTGCACTTCGCCGCCGAGCTGGGCGAGGATTTCATCCATGCTCCCGATGTCGGTCCCGTAGTGCTTCTTGATTAGCTCATCGATCTGGAAGACGGGCGCCACGATCGGCTGGATTTCCTTGCCCAAAGCGAAACGCAGCGATTCCGGCGTCTCGGGGTTGAGCGGGTCCGCCATTGCCACCTGGAGCGTGCCGGCATCGATGCCGATCGGAAATACACGGTGCATCAAGGCGAGCCCCGCCGGGATCAAGCGCACGATATCCGTCGGTGGCTCAAAGCTCCCAAGATCGACAAACTCCATGCCGAGATAGGTCGCGAGCGTCTGGTAAAACTGTTCCTCGTTGCAGATCTGGAAATCGACGAGCACATCGATCAAGGATTTTCCCGTCTGGCCGACTTCCTGGAGGATGTCTTCGATCTGAATTTGTTCCATCAGGCCCTGATCGGCCAGGATTTCGAGGACTTGTTTGGGATTCATGAGGGAGTGGAGGCTATGGCCTGGGTTTCTGGCCGCCGATCAGTTGCAGTGCGGCCTGCGGGTCCTGGGCCTTGCCCATCACCTGGTCGTAACTGATGAGGCCGCTGAGATAGAGTTGCACGAGCGAAGTTTCGAGCGAGAGCATGCCGTGCTTCGAACCGGTGAGAATGTCGTTCGGGATGCGGAAGGTCTTGTTATCGCGAATCAGCGCGGCGATCGACGGCGTGTTCACCATGATCTCGAACGCCGCGATACGCCCTTTGCCATCGATCCTCGGCAGCAGCAATTGCGAGATCACCGCTTTCAGGTTGGTCGACAATTGCACCCGGATTTGCTCCTGCTGCGTCGTGGGAAAGGCGTCGATGATCCGGTCCACCGTGCGCGCCGCACCCGTCGTGTGGAGGGTGGAAAAGACCAGGTGGCCGGTTTCCGCGGCGGTAATGGCGGTCTCCATGGTCTCGAGATCGCGCATTTCGCCCACGAGAATCACGTCCGGGTCCTGGCGCAGGGCGCGCCGCAAACCTTCGGGAAAACCCGGCACATCGACACCGATTTCGCGCTGGTTCACGATGCCCAGCTTGTGCGGGTGATAGTATTCGATCGGATCTTCAATCGTCATGATATGACCGGGGCTCCGGGAGTTGATCACATCGATCATTGAGGCCAGAGTGGTCGTTTTGCCGGAGCCAGTCGGTCCGGTCAGCAGGATCAACCCGCGCGGCAGGAAGAGCAACTCATCGACCGACTGGGGCAGGCCGATTTGCGCCAGCGTGAGCATGGTCTTCGGAATGGTCCGCAAGGCGAGGCCCAGATTGCCTTTCTGCCGGTAGACGCTTCCGCGGAAACGGTCCTGCCCGCGATACGAAAAAGCAAAATCGACACTCCCCTCCTCGGCGACGCGCTGGAGATTCGCGTCGCTGGTAATCGCCCGCGCCAGCGTCTCGGTATCTTCCGGGACCAGCGGCGGAAGCTGGAGTTTGACGAGCTTGCCATTGATGCGTACCGCCGGCGGAGCCCCGACCGAGAGGTGCAAATCGGAAGCGCCCTCGTCGATGACCAGCCGCAACAGATCCTCCATCGGAATCAGCTTTGGCGGGACCGGGGGCTTCGGCGGAACTGGCGGCGGACTGCCGGAGTGCGGCTTGCGGGACTCGAAAATGGCCATGGCTGGGGGGGCAGGAACGCTTAGTTGGCGTCGGACATCGTCGCCCCGATCACTTCCTCGGCCGAGGTCAGGCCGGACAGCACCTTGCGAATGCCGTCTTCGCGCAAGGTGCGCATGCCCATTTCGCGCGCTCGCTTGCGCAGCTCGATGGTCGAGGCCTTTTCGTTGATCATGTGCCGCACCTCATCGTCGATCTCGAAAATCTCGAAGATGCCCATTCGGCCCCGGTAACCGAGGTGCTTGCAGTTGTCGCAGCCCGCCCCCTTCATAATCGTCGCATCCGCGAGCTGATTGGCATCGAGGCCGAGCGATTGGATCTCCGCCTCGGTGAGTTCGTAGGGCTGCTTGCAGTTCTGGCACAGCTTGCGCACGAGGCGCTGGGCCATGATGGCGCGCACCGCCGAAGAGACGAGGAACGGCTGCACGCCGATGTCCACGAGACGGGCTACGGCACTCGGGGCGTCGTTGGTGTGCAGCGTGGAGAAAACGAGGTGACCGGTGAGCGAGGCGTTGATGGCGATGTTCGCCGTCTCGAGATCGCGAATCTCACCGATCATGATGATGTTCGGCGCCTGGCGGAGCATGGAGCGCAGCGCCGCGGGGAAGGTCATGCCGATATCCGCATTCACCTGCACCTGGTTGATGCCGGCCATCTGGTATTCCACGGGGTCCTCGACCGTGATGAGCTTCTTGTCGGGCTTGTTGATGTAATGCAAGCAGCCGTAGAGCGTCGTCGTTTTGCCCGAGCCAGTGGGACCGGTAACGAGCAGGATGCCGTCTGGAAGCATCAGGAGCCGCTCGAAGATCTCCTGGTCGTCCGAGAGGAAGCCCAACTGCGGCAGACCAAGCGAGAGCGAACCCTTGTCGAGAATACGCATGACCACGCTTTCGCCGTGGTTCGTGGGGATGGTCGAGACGCGCAGGTCGATCTGCTTGCCCTTGCCCATCTTCACCTGGATGCGCCCGTCCTGCGGCAAGCGCTTTTCGGCGATCGACATCGATCCCGTCATGATCTTCAAGCGCGAGATGATCGCGGTCTGCAGTTTCTTCGGCGGGTTCTGCATCTCGTGGAGCACGCCGTCGATGCGGAACCGCACCCGGAAGCGTTTCTCCAGCGGCTCGAGATGAATGTCCGAGGCGCGCATATTGTAGGCCTCGAGCAACATCATCGACACCATCTTGATGATGGGCGCGTCCGCGGTGTCACCTTCCGCGGTGCTCACGCCGCCCTCGCCGCTGATTTCCAGGTCGGCGCCCAGCGATGCGGCCAGTTCGTCGGCCGCTTCGTCGGCCGTGCCGTAGTACTTTCGATAGGCCGCGGCAATCGCTTCCGGCGTGGCGCAGACAAACTCCAGGTCGCGCTGCAGCATGTGGTGCAGCGAGTCGAACGTGTCGAAGTTCAGCGGGTCGCCGACGGCGATCATCAATCCGGTTTCCGATTCCACGAGCGGAATCACCTTGAAGCGCTTGGCCACTTCCCGCGGCACCATCTTGATGACTTCATCGCTGACCGAGAGCGCGGACAGATCGACAAAATCCATCGCGGCATGCGACGCCAGCGCCCGGGTCACGTCCTCCTGGCTCACCACGCCCTGCCGGATGAGCGTCTCGACGACGGTATGCTCGCCCACCTTTTCTGTCCGGGCTCGTTCCAATTGGGATTTGGTGATGAGACTCGTCTCAAGGAGAATCTCAATAATGTAGTCTTCGTTCTGGGCCACGGGGAGGGTTTGGAAAAGTTACAAAGCGGAGGGCGGTGAGAGACAGCACAAAATCAGCGGCGGATGCCCGCTGTCTCGATTTGCCGTTTGCCGAGGTAAGTAACGGAGGCAGGAGGGGGGTGTCAAAAACTTAGCAACAAATCGGCGCTCAATCTGTCACGGCGCCGCGGCTGGCCGTGCTGACCTGCTTCGCGTATTTGGCCAGGACCCCGCGCGCATAGGGTGGTTTGGGCGCTTTCCATTTCGCAAGGCGGGCCTCGAGGTCGGATTTCGGGATCTCGAGGGTCAAGACATGCTTGACCGCGTCGATGGTAATGCCATCTCCGTTCCTGATCACGGCGAGCGGACCGCCCAGCGCCGCCTCGGGCGTGATGTGGCCGACCACGAAACCGTGCGAGCCGCCACTGAAGCGGCCATCGGTGATCAAGGCCACGTCCTTGCCCAGCCCTTTGCCCATCACCGCGCTGGTTGGCGAAAGCATCTCCCGCATGCCCGGTCCGCCGACCGGGCCTTCGTGCCGGATCACGATCACGTGGCCCTTCTTGACGCGGCCATCGAGGATCGCCGCGAGCGCATCCTGCTCGTTTTCAAAGACAATCGCCTTGCCCGAGAAGGCCAGGCCTTCCTTGCCGCTGATCTTCGCCACCGCGCCCTCGGGCGCGAGATTGCCATAGAGCACCACGAGATGGCTGTCCTTCTTGATCGGGTTGTCGAAGCCGTGCACGATGTCCTGGCCTTTCGGGTACGGTTTCACGCGCTTGAGATTCTCGGCCATGGTCTTGCCGGTCACCGTCAGACAGCCGCCGTGCAAGAGCCCTTCCTCGAGCAGCATTTTCATCAACGGGGTCTGCCCGCCGATGGCCACGAGCTCGCTCATGAGATAGCGCCCGCTGGGCTTGAGATCGGCCAGCACCGGCACTTTGCGGCCGATGCGCGTAAAATCATCGAGTTTCAGGTCCACGTGTGCCGCGTGGGCCATCGCGAGCAGGTGCAAGACGGCATTCGTCGAGCCACCGAGGGCGATGACCAGCGTGATGGCGTTCTCAAACGCCTCCTTCGTCATAATGTCTCGCGGGCGAATGCCGGCCTTGATGAGTTCGATCACCGCACCACCAGCCGCGCGGGCGTCCACGGCTTTGGCTGGGGAAATGGCATTCTGCGCCGAGCTATTCGGGAGAGACATGCCCAGCGCTTCGATCGCGCTGGCCATCGTATTCGCCGTGTACATCCCGCCGCACGAACCTGCGCCAGGGATGGCCTGCTCCTCAATGAGCGCCAGTTCGCGGTCGTCGAGTTGCCGATTTGCGTGCGCGCCCACCGCCTCGAAGCAGCTCACGATATCCAGATTCTTGCCCGCAAATTGCTCGCGCCGGTCCTTGCGCAGCCGCTTTTCGGCGAGCACACCGTTGATGCACCCCGGCAGGATCGTGCCGCCATAAACGAATACACTCGGCCGGTTCAACCGCGCCATGGCAATGAGGCAGCCCGGCATGTTCTTGTCGCAACCGCCGATGGCCACAAGGCCGTCGAAACCTTCGCAACCCATGACCGTTTCGAGCGAATCCGCGATCACCTCACGCGAGACGAGCGAGTATTTCATCCCTTCGGTGCCCATCGAAATGCCATCGGAAATCGTGATCGTGCCGAAGATCACCGCCTTGCCACCCGCAGCGTTCGTGCCCGCCTCGGCCTGTCGCGCAAGCTGGTCGATGTGCATGTTGCACGGCGTCACCATCGACCACGTGCTCGCGATGCCCACCTGCGATTTCTTGAAATCCTCCCGCGCAAAGCCCACGGCGTGCAGCATCGCTCGGCTCGCCGCGCGCTCATAGCCATCGACCACGAGCTTCGAATGTTCGCGGTGCAGGCTGGCGCCATTTTTCGAGGCGGCGCGCTTGGGTGGGGCTTTGGCAGTGGTGCTCATAAAGACAAGGGGCGAGGAGCCTAGACGGGATCACGCCCGCTTGGCAAGGAGCGTGGTACGGCGGTTTCGCCGCCAAATTCCCGACAACCAATATCCGATCTTATATCAATGACTCAGCACCCACCCCACTGGGTCGCCGTTCGTCTGCCCCTCCCCCTGGACCAGCATCGTCGCCGCATTCTTCTTCGCCAGCGTGAGCGCCCCCGGCAAATCCCCATACTTCGCCGCCGCGGGCAGAAACTCCGGCGACTGCAAGTCGAGCACCTTGCCGAAGCGGAAGCCACCCGTATTGATCACGGCGTCCTGGATTTTGAGGGGCATCACCGCGAGCGCAGCCGCAGCCAGCGGGCCGGTGCCATCCAGCGCAATGATATTCCGCTGCGTCGCCACCTTGCCCATTCCCATGCGCGTGAGCGTCTCGCAAATATCGTGGACGCGCTGCGCAAACAGTGCGGAGTTGTAGCCGAAGGTAAAGCACGCCGCCTCGCGCGGATTCTTCACCCGGCGCGTTTGCGTGATCGGCTGCCCGTCTTTCAAAAACTCGCCTTGCTCAAACAGATCGACCCCTTCGATTCGCCAGCCGGCTTCCAACAGCCGGCAAACCTCCGGACGCAACTCTCCTGATGCTGCGAAAAGCCCCGCCTTGCCGTGCTCGTCCAGCCACAGCGCTGCGCGCCCATTGTATTTCGCCGGATCGATGGTGATGCTCGGCAACTCGAAGCCGGCCTTGTCATCGCGCACGGTGTAAATGAGCGCGTCGTAAGTCTTCCCCTGACCCTCGACTTTCACCTCGTGTTGGTGCTCGAATTCTCCTCCGCGAAAGCCCGTCCAGCCAATCAGCGACTTCCACGCCGGGCGCGCGAGCCGCTCGAAATCCTCGGGTGCTTTCGTCTGCGCCTGGGCGTCATCCGTCCACCACTTCAGCAGTTTGCGCTCGAAGTCATCTCCACCCGGCGGCGCGGGATGCTTCGCGTCCCAGACCGTCAATTGCTCGCGAGCCACCACGGGGTGTTCCTGTTCCTTGAGCCGGTCGGCCGGCAGACCGAGGTGAAAATGCTCGTTGAACCACCCGTAGATGTTCTCCCGGCTGACGATATTGTAATTGTGCCCGAAATTCAGGTGCGCCCACAGCGTCACATTCTGCGGCACGCCCATCAGCGCATAGTGCTTTTGCAATTCCGGGTAGCCTTTGGTCTCCAATTCCTTCGTCCAGTCGTTCGCGGCCGTCATACCGAGGGGCTTCGGCGCAAACAACGCGGCAAATTCGATGTTCCCCGTGCCAACCCGCAGCAGGCTCGCATTTTCGCAAGTGCAACCGCCCTGCATCGCCGTGCTCACCATCACCGCCGGGCACTCGACCGTCACCCGCGAATCGACCGCGCTCAGCAGCATCGTCTGCGTGCCGCCGCCACTCGCCCCGGTGCAGCCGATGCGCAGCGGGTCGACGTCGGAGAGCGAGACGAGAAAATCGATAATCCGGATCGAGTTCCACGTCTGCAAACCCGCGATACTTTGGGCGTGCGTCTCGGCCTGCGGACTGAACAGGCCCCAGTTTTCCGTCGTATTCATCTCGGGCCGCTGCTTGGCGAAGCGGTGCGCGAGTTCAAAGCTGATCTGCTGCGAATCGGAATTGCCCAGCATGTCGTAGACAAAGGCCACGATCCCCATGCGCGCCAATTGAATCCCCAACGATTGAAACATGCTGCGCCCGGCTTCCGGAAAGCGTTCACCGCCGCTGTCCAATTCCTTCTTCATCTCCGCATCGTCGCGCACGATGAAGCGCGCATCCTTCCAGTGCCCGTGCGGGCAGAGCACTGCCGGATGCGGCCCCGATGTGCGCGGGCGGAAGAGGCTGCCGGTCACAAAGAAGCCCGGCATCGATTCGAAATACACCTTCTCGATAGTGTAACCGTCGCCTTCGATTTTGCCATAGACCACGGGATTCATCGGCGTGCGGGTCGGCCCCGGCCAGATACCGAGCGCCACGCGCACCTGCGTGCGCACATCGTCGGCCCGCTTCGCCCAAGCCTCACGCGACTCCGGCACGGTGAAGGGAAAATAGCCATCCAGGTCCTTGAGCGGCCCCAAGCGCACATCCTGGGGCACTTCGCCAGGCGGCAGCGCCCGCGGAATCTCCGCCGCAAAAGTGGAGCAGGCAAAAGCGAAAGCGAGAGCGAAGGGGAGGAACTTCATGGTGCGCATTTTTACAAGGGGGGTGGGCAGTATGGCAACCACCACCCGCAGTGAATATTTGGGTGTGGAATGCTCCCGGTCGGCGGGTTCTTCAGGCCAAATCGGTCTTCTTCGGAAAAGCAGCCAGCCCACGAGGAGTCGACCCTGCTTTTCACCGGAGCGATGATCGTCAGGCTTGGACGTTCCGAGGTCAGTCGCCCCGGTCAAGTATTTCGCGGGCGCGCGACAGGGCCAGATCCAGGTCGGCGCAGACGTTTTGCCGTCCCAGCCGATCCAGAAAACCGGCCTTTTCCATCATGAAGAACGGCTGCGTGTGAGGACCGCTGAGGACCAGGCTCTTGTTGTGGCGGCGCAATCGCTCGTAGAGGTCTTCCAAGGCATTCAAGCCGGTAGCGTCCATGGCCAGCACCTTTCTCATGCGCAAAATCAATACGGCGGGCTCTTGCTTCAGCCCCTTGAGGGCACCTTCCAGCTTGTCCGCCGCGCCGAAGAAGAATGAGCCGAATATACGATAAATCATGACGCCCTCGGGAATCTCTTTGCCAAGGATCGAGTGGTGAGGGCCCTCGGTCTCGGTGCTCTCGTCCACGGCGGTGATTTGCGTCGTCTCGGACACCCGCTTGATAAACAGCACGGCGGCCAGCACCATTCCCGTTTCCACGGCGACGGTCAGGTCGATGATCACCGTCAGGCCGAAGGTCGCGAGAAAAACGGCGCTGTCGCCGCGGGGCCATTTGGGCAGGCGGCGAAAATTGTGCCATTCGCCCATGTTCAGCGCGACGTTGATGAGCACCGCGCTCAGCGTGGCCAGGGGGATGAATTTGGCCAGTGGCGCCGCCACCAGGACAATGATCAACAAGGTGACGCTGTGGGTAATGCCGGCGATAGGAGTGCGGCCGCCACATTTTATATTGGTCGCCGTGCGCGCAATCGCTCCCGTCGCGGCAATTCCGCCGAAAATGGGGCAGACGAGGTTGGCAATCCCTTGCGCGATCAGCTCCTGGTTGGAATCGTGCTGGTCGTCGATCATGCCATCCGCGACCACCGCGCACAGGAGCGACTCGATCGCGGCCAGCAGCGCGATCGTCAAGGCGGGCGCGAACAATTCATGAAGGCTGTCCCAGGAAATCGCCGGCAGATGGGGCATGGGCAGACCTTGCGGGATCCCTCCGAATTTCGAACCGATGGTCTCCAGCGGCAGGTGAAAAACGGCGACCGCCGCCGTGGCGCCCACCAGTGCGATCACCGAACCGGGCACGCGCCGGTGCCATCTGGCCGGCCACAGTTTGATGACGCCTAGCGAGACCGCCGCCAGCAGCAACGTGGGCCATTGAAAGGTGCCCGCATGCTCAAAGAGCGATTTCATTTTTTCGATGAAATCGGAGGGAACTCTGTCCATGGACAGCCCGCAAAAGTCCTTGATCTGCGTGGTGAAAATGAGAACGGCGATCCCGCTGGTGAATCCTGCCGTGACGGGATACGGAATGTATTTGATCATCGTTCCCAGGCGGGCCAGACCCATCACGAGAAGCAGCCCACCGGCGATGAGGGTGCAGATGGCCAGTTTCTCCGGGCCGTACCGGGCATGTATCCCGTAGAGAATGACAATGAACGCCCCGGTCGGGCCGCCGATCGAAACCTTTGTCCCTCCCAAGCCGGAGATCAGCATTCCGGCAATCACCGCCGTGAAGATTCCAGCCTGCGGCGGCACGCCTGAGGCAATGGCAAATGCCATGGCCAACGGCAAAGCCACAATGCCCACCGTGACACCCGCCACGAGATCGGCATGGAAGTCCGCCCACGTGTAGTGCTTCAGCGTGTCCAACAGTTTCGGGCGAAATCCAAAAGCTGCTTTCATCCGGGGGCCTAACGAAATTGTTTCATTTGCTTGAGCATCTGGATCGAGTCCTCGAAATGCTTTTGAAAGTATTTGCGCATGGCCTCCAGGACCTCGACGAGCAAGGGGTCGCGCAGGGAGTAAAGGACCTGGTTCCCGTCTTTGCGTGTCACCACCAAATGGTTGTGTCGCAGGACGGACAGATGCTGGGAGAGATTCGCGGGCTCCACCTTGACCTGTTCCAGGAGTGCGCCCACGGAAAGCTCCCCGCTGCGCAAGGTTTCTATCACGTGAATGCGAGTGGGATGAGCCAGGACCTTGAAGATTCCCGCCTTGAATTGACGCAAGGCGTCAAAGTGTTTGGGGTCGAGCGGCGCTCGTTGCATGGTGATTACGTATATTCGAATGTACGAAACTATGCAACCAGCCACTTCCTCCGGCGGGCCATATCCCTGCGGACGCAACAATCCTCCACAACCTCCCACAGGACTCGCTTAACGCACCGAACCTCGGCGTTTTCCTTGAATTCTGTGCCAGATTAGGAACACACCTCATCCGTCCTCCATGCCCTCTCTTGCGGAAAAGCAGCAGCAATTGATCGCCCGCTTCCAACTCATCGAAGACGCGCACGAGCGCCTCACCGCCATCGTGGCACGCGGCAAAAAATGGCCGGGCCTGACCGAAGACCAGCGCACGGAGGCCCATCGCGTGCCCGGCTGCACTTCGCGGGTGTGGCTGGCGGGCCGCATCGAAAATGGGCGGTGCCATTTCCAGATGGATGCGGATTCCCCGCTCGTGAAAGGCCTCGTGGCCTTGCTCTGCGAGCTGTATGATGGAGCCACTGCCACGGAAATCGCGAGCGTCGAGCCAGAAATATTCCCGGCCCTGCATCTCGATCGCCAGCTCTCCCCCACCCGGCTGAACGGTCTCGCCAGCGTGCGCGCCATGATCCGCAGCTTTGCCCAAAGCCATCTCGCGTCATGAAGTTTCTCGACGCGCACAACCATCTCCACGACGCGCGTCTCGCCCCGCATCGCGCGGCCATCCTCGAACAACTTGCGCAGCTCCCCATCGAGCGCGCCGTCGTCAACGGCACGCGCGAAGACGATTGGGACGCCGTGGCCACGCTGTCTCGCGAACAGCCCTTTGCCCCATGTCTTCCTCAGGCCGTCTCGCTTCGCTCGGCTGTCATTCCGTCATTCGGCCTTCACCCCTGGCACGTCGCCTCCCGCACACCCGATTGGCTCGACAAATTGCGAGCGCAATTGGAGTCCCATCCCAACGCGGGTGTCGGCGAAATCGGCCTCGACCGCTGGATCGAAGGCCACGATCCAAAACTGCAAAACGAAATCTTCCTGCCCCAACTCGCCCTCGCCGCCGAACTCAATCGCCCGACTACCATCCATTGCCTGCGCGCCTGGGGTGCGCTCGATGAACTCCTGCGCGCCCACCCACTTCCGAAGCGCGGCTTCCTCCTCCACGCCTATGGCGGCCCGCAAGAGATGGTCGCCGGCTTCGCCAAACTCGGCGCCTACTTTTCCTTCAACGCCTACTTCCTGCACGAACGCAAGGCCCGCCAGCGCGAAGTCTTCCGCCACATCCCCGCCGAACGCCTCCTCGTGGAAACCGACGCCCCAGACATGCACCCACCCGACGAATTCACCACCTTCCCTCTCCACAGCGCCGACGGAAAATCCCTCAACCACCCGGCCCACATCGCGCTGGCCTACAAGCACCTCGCAGAAATCCGCGGCACACCCGTCGAAGCGCTCGCAAACCAAGTCGCAGAGAACTTCGCCTGTCTATTCGGCACGCCGGGCTATCAGGCAGCAAGCTGATCAATCCCCGAGACCGCTACAATATGCAGCGGGCTCAGCGTGATCGCGTTCTCTCCATCCGGCAGCGCAATCGTCACTGTTTGCGCCACAACCGCGGCATTTTCCGGGTGATCCACCCGGAAAACGTCTCCGCTGCTACAATGGACCGCGAACGGTTTGAACGGAGTTCCACGAAGACGTTGGCGAATTTGCTCAAGCATCCTAGGAATAATGCCACAAACATCAGTCAACGGCAATCCGTTGGACTACCTCGCCCGCCGCAGCGAATCCGAATGCGCCAGTCACGAACGTCGCCGTGCCAAAACCGGTCGCGCAATCCAGCGTGAGACTTTCGCCGCCGGGCTCGGGCTCGGCAGAGCAGGTGCCGTTTGACCACGGGTAGACGGGCTTCTCCGGCGAATATACGCAGGGTACGCCGAAGTCCTGATGCAGGTCGCGTGGAAATCCGAAATCGCGCCGGAGCTTCCGGCGCACCTGCCGCAGCAATTCGTCCTGCTCCGTGCACGCGAGATCCGCGACACGCACCGCCGTGCCGTCGCGCTTTCCACCCGCTCCGCCAACGGTGAGCACGGGCAGTCCTCGTTCCCGGCAACCCGCGATGAGCACGCATTTGTTGGTCATCTTGTCGGTCGCATCGACCACGAAATCGTAGCGTGGAGCGAGCAATTCGCCGGCATTCGCGGCGGTAAAAAAGTCGGCGACTGTTTCCACCTGGCAACCCGGATGGATCAATCGCACACGCTCCGCGAGCACGTCGATCTTCGGCCGGCCGATCTGCCCGTCGAGCGCAGGGAGTTGCCGGTTCACATTCGTCACGCAGACGTCGTCGAGGTCGATCAAGGTCAGCGCTCCGATGCCGGAACGCGCCAGCGCCTCCACCGCCCACGAGCCGACACCGCCGACTCCCACGATACACACCCGCGCGGCCCGCAGGCGCTCGAGCCCGGCGCGCCCGTACAAACGCGCCACGCCACCGAAGCGCTCCGCAAAATCGTCCGCACTATCCACCGTCTTCCGCGCCGACATAGGCCTCCAAGGCTTCGCGGGTAATCTTGTGCCGCGCCCCGCAACGCGGGCAACTGATGCGCACGACCGGATCGTTGCCAAAGAGCCCTTCCGGGTCGGACTTCATCACCGAGGCCAGCACCGCCATCATGCGTTCCTGCGTGCAGCCGCACTCCCACCGATAAAAGCGCTTCTCCAGCAGGCTGAGTTGCTCGGCCTCGTCGAGCGTCTGGATGTCCTCCGCCGTGAGTGTCTCCAGCCAGACGAGATCGCATTGCGGTTGTGCGGAGACGAAAACAAATTCCTCCGGACCAAAGGTAAAGAATCGTCCCATGCGCTGCTCGCTTTGCGCATAGTAACGCTCAGCAGCGCGGAAGAGATCGTGGCCCATAAAATCGACGGCGCTGCGTTGCGTCGCCTCGCTGCCGCGCACCACCTCGGCGAGAAAGATCTGCGGCGCGTCGGCCTTCACATTCTCGGTGAAGAGCTGGCCCACGACAGTGCCGAGGCGGTTGTCGCCGGCCACGAAAAAATTGAGCAGCGGTTTGTGCAGATGGATCGTCCACGCCGAGGATTCGTTCCACGGGCGGCTCGCGCAGTGCAGCGTGATCGCCGCCAGCGCCTGCTTGAAAAGCTCATTGTGAAACGGCTCGTGCTGATAGCCGTGCTGCCCTTGATGAAGGTAATAGTCGACGTAGAGGTCGCCAAAGTCCGCCCGGGTCACGAGGGCGTTGCGCCCGCGCACAAAATAGCTGCGCACTTCGAGTCCGGCCTCGGCCGGCGATTCTTTCTGATCGTTCACACAATAATAATGCCTCGACCGCCCAAATCCCGCAGTAATTTCTCGCAGAAAATTTCTATCGCAAACGACTTCCGTGCGGAGGGCACTACCGCCCAGCCGCCGCACCCGCCGGCACTGACGCGATGAAATTGCGCAGGATACCCAGCCCCACGGCCTGGCTCTTTTCCGGGTGAAACTGCACACCCGCCACGCGTCCGCGCGACGCGGCCGCCGCGAACGTCTCGCCGTAGGTGGAGAATGCGGTGACATCGCCGTTCTCCCGCGGAGCCGGAAAGTACGAGTGCACAAAATAAACGTGCGGCCGCGCCGGCAGCCCGCGCCAGAGTGCGTGCGGACGCAGGTCGAGTTGATTCCACCCAATCTGTGGCACTTTCAATCCAGGCGTGCCGAAGCGCTTCACTCTGCCGGGAAAAAAGCCAAAGCCGCGCACCCCGGGCGACTCCTCGCTCTCGTCGAAGAGCATCTGGTAACCGACGCAGATGCCGAGAAACGGCTTGTCCGCCGCCAGCCACTCCGCGAGCGGTTCCCAAAGGCCGCGCGCTTGCAGCCCCCGGACACAATCACCGAAGGCCCCGACTCCCGGCAGCACCACCGCATCCGCATCCGCCAGGCGCGCCGGCTCGCTGATGAGTTCCACGTCGGCATGCTCCCGCCGCAGCGCGTTGATCACGCTGTGGATATTGCCGGAGCCGTAATCGATCAGGGCGAGCATGGCGCAATTAACATTTACGATTTAGCATTTAGCATTTTTCCGCTGCGGGAACTGAATACCGAATACCGAATACTACAACGTCCCTTTCGTGCTCGGGATGCCTTCGACGCGCGGATCGAACTGGCAGGCCTGGTCCACGGCCTTGGCCAGGCCCTTGAACACGGCCTCGCACATGTGGTGCGCGTCGCGCCCGTAGAGGATCTCCACGTGCAGATTCGTCGCCGCGTGCGTGCTGAAGGCGCGCAGAAACTCCTCCAGCAGCGAAAAGGAAAACGCGCCAATCGAGGCCACGCCCTCCGGCGCGGTGTAGTGCAAAAACGGACGCCCGCTGAAGTCCACCACGACGCGCGCGAGGGTCTCATCCATCGGCAGGTAGGCCCACCCATAGCGGCGAATACCCTGCTTGTCGCCGAGCGCCTTGGTGAAAGCCTGCCCGAGCGCGATGCCGGTGTCCTCCACCGTGTGGTGCAAGTCCACTTCGATGTCGCCATCCGCCTTCACCGTGAGATCGCACAGGCTGTGGCGCGAGAAAAGCGTGAGCATATGGTCGAAGAAGGGGATCTTCGTCCCGATCTGGCTCCGGCCTTTGCCATCAATGGCGAGATCGATCTCGATCTTCGTTTCGCTGGTGCGCCGGTCGATCCGGGCTTGGCGGCTGCTCATGGGCTATTCGGCCTCTTCCGCTCTGCGCTTTTTCATCTTCATGAAAACGTTCACACCGACCAGCGCCACGGCCACCCCTCCCACGATGCTGACCGCCCCGGGGAGCGTCATGAAAAATGGCCGGTCATCGCTCTCTTCCTTCGCCGCAGGGCTGGGTGCAGTCTCCGATGACTGGGCGGCCGATGGACGCGGCGTCGGTTTCGGCTTTGGCGTCGCCGGCGCAGGCGTCGTTGGCGCGGGCGTGGCGCTGGCGGCTTTCAGTTCCGCGCTCGCGTCCTTGGCCAGGCGGAGGGCCAGTTCGTTATCCTTCCACAGCGCGATGGCTTCCTTCAGCGTCTTGGTCGCCGCATCCGTATCGCCGCTGGCCAGGCTCTGCCGCGCTGCATCCGTGAGCTGGAGCGATTGCCTCATCTTTTCCGGCTCGAATTTCGCCAGCCGCTGCCCTTCCTTGACGATCCGCGCTTTCAAGGAAAGCAGGCACTTTTCACTGTGCGTGTTAAAGGGCGCCCAGTGGTTCCCGCTTTCAGCGGCGGCCGCCTCGGCATCTCCCGCCGCCTGTTCATTTTTGAGAGCCGCCGCGATCTCCGCCCGATCCCCCGTAGCGGCCGTTTTGAGTCCCTTTTCATGCTCCGACTTGTAGACCTTTTGCGCCGGGATGGCCTGCTCCACTTCCCTCGAAAGCGCCGTCATGAGCCTCAGCGCCAGCTCGACCGCATCGGGCATGACCGCTGCCCCGGGGTAGGTCTTTTCCAGCGCGTCAAAGGTATTCAGCGCGCCCACATGGTCGCCCGCCGCGCTCTGGCTCACCATGTAATTGTAGGCCAGCCGCCCGCCGATCTGCGCCTTTTCCTTTTCCGCCTCGACCTTGTTGATCCAGTCGCCGTTGATCTTCACCTCTCCGACTTCCACGCGCTTCCGCTCTGCCTTAAACGCGTCGAGCGTCTTCTGCACATCGGCGGTGCGAGCACTGTTGGGATACTGCGTGACGTACGCCTGGAGCGTGCGGATGTAAGGGTCGTACTGCGCCGCACCCAGCGAATTCTGCGCAAGCTGGATCTGCGCGATGGCCCGGTAAGCTTCCAACTCCGGCGTCACCTTATCGATCTTCTCGATCTCCGCCTTCGGCAAGACACGCTCGTCGACAATTCCCTGGGACACTTTCACCTCCATGGTGATGTCCTTGTCGGTTTCCTTCGTGATTTTGCCTTCGAGATGCTCGCCATTCTTCAACGTGATCGTATCGGCAAAGGCCCCGGTCACGCACATGGTGAAGACGAGCATCCGGGAGATGGAGGGATGGATTCTGGGCATGGGGCCGTGAGTTAAGCAGAGCATTTTGCAAAATGAGAAGAATTAATGCAAACTGCGATAAACAGTTTGTCTTTTCGGACTTCGGGTATCAGGGGCCGCCCGGATGCTTCTCTTTTTTTGGGACCCCTCACTTAAGGCGTGCCCGTAGCCCGCACGCTCCCATCGCTCACCGCCGCACGCCGGTAATCGGCGATGACCTTCGGGCGCGTCTTCCTTTCCGCCAGCACCCGGTAATTCGCCACGCCGTCCACGATCGCTTCGGCGACATGCTCCCGCCACGCCGAGGAACTGATCAGCGTGCTTTCCGCGTTGTTGCTCACGAACCCGCATTCAATCAGCACCGCCGGTTGCGTGCAGAGCCGCAGCACAGCGAAGCGCGCGTGCTTCACCCCCCGGTCCACCATCGGCACGTGCCCGAGCAGCGCATGAAACACACTCCCCGCCAGCGCTCCGCTCGGCATGTCCACGGCATTGCCCGGCTCCTCGCGCAAGTCGCGTTCCCGCGGCACGGCATCGTTCGTCGAAGGCGCCCCGCGCGGGGCGAGGGAAAAAATCTCGAAGCCCCGCGCATCGGCATTCGTGCTCGAGGAATTGAAATGGATGCTCACGAAGATGGAATTCGGGATATTGTTCGCCACCGCCGGCCGCTGCTCGAGCGGGATGAACACATCCGTCGCCCGAGTCATCACCACCTTGTAGCCTTCGCTCTCCAGCAGCGTGCGTGCGCGCAACGCCACATCGAGCGCAAAATCCTTCTCGAAACCGAATTTCGAGGTGGCCCCGCGGTCATGCCCGCCGTGCCCCGGATCGAGCACCACCGTCGTCACCGGCATCATGCCCTCGATTAATTCCGGGCGCAGATTCGGCTCGATGACCTTGCTCAGATCGAGCCGCGAAACGAGGACCTGTCCATCGTGCAGTACCACCGGGAAGGCCAGCCAATGCTTCACTCCATTGATCGCCGCCTCGCGCAGCCCCACGGTCAACTCGATCTGCGCCTTTCCTGAGTCCAATGCGATCGTCTTCGACAGCGGCACCGCTGGCGGCGGATCCTGGCTGCTGATCGGCGAAGGCTCGTCCCCATTCTTTTGCACCGCTGTAATCGGACCCGAGGCCACGGGAGGCACGGCCGCGACAGCCGGCGTCTGGGCCGGCGCCCCTGGCGTCGCTGCTGCCGCCGCCGATGCGGCTCCCGCCGGTGCCGCTTCAAAATGCCCCATGAGATCGACCGGAGGCGGCTTCGGAAAGCCGTAGAATTCCGCGATATTGTCGAGCGTCACGTACTCGCGGCTCTCGAACCGCACCAAATTCCATTCCGCCGCCCCCACGCGGCCCGTGAGGGCCAGGAGAACCGAGCAGCAAAATACACCAAGCCATGGTCTGGTTTTCATGCCGCCACTCTCCCACAGCGCAGAACATCGTGCAACTGGCTACCCCGGACACGAGGTGAGGGGCGCCTCTTTTTCTTAATCGTACTCTTTTTCTTTTTCGGAATTCACTCGGAGGAAAAAGAAGATGAGCAAGAAAATGAAAATGAGCGGACCCGCGCCGCGCACCTACTTCTTCGCCGACTCCTCCGCCTTCGCCCCACCCTTCTTCTCAAACAGCGCCAGGTACTCGCCGTACCCCTTCTCCTTGAGCTGCGCCACCGGGATAAATCGCAGCGACGCCGAATTGATGCAGTAGCGCATTCCCGTCGGCGCCGGGCCGTCCTCGAACACATGCCCCAGGTGCGCATCGCTCTTCAGCGAACGCACTTCCGTCCGCGTCATCCCGAAGCTCACGTCCTTTTTCTCCACTACCGCGTCCTTCTTCAGCGTTTTGGTGAAACTCGGCCATCCCGTCCCGGAATCGAACTTGTCCGTCGAGGCAAACAGCGGCTCCCCACTGATCACATCCACATAAATCCCCGGCTCATGGTTGTTCCAATAGGCGTTGTGGAAAGCCGGCTCGGTGCCGCCTTCGCAGGCCACCTGGTATTGCTGGGGGGTCAGTTTGCTGCGGAGTTCTTCTTTATTCATTTTCGCGGGTTCCTTGGTATTTCCCTTTTCGTCCGCCGGCGCCGGATCGGCGGCCTGCACCTGTGCGGCAAGCGCAAACGCAAACGCAAAGGAAAGGAGGGCCAGTGGGAAACGAATCGGGAATTTCATAGCGGAGGGTGAGATAAAGTGAGGGCGCGGATTGTTCAAAAATCAAGGGTTGGGTTTACACTGAGACACGTAGTCGCCCTTGGATGACGGTTACGAGATTAAACGCAGAGACACAGAGACGCAACGCGGCAAAGCCGCGGTCAAAGAATTTCCTCAGGCGGCGTACCATAGCCGGCGTCGTTCGTCACCGTGAGAGAGGAGCGTCCCCCTGACGCCCGGCAGCGCCAGAGTGTCCTCGCAAATGGCGGAGAAATTTTTCGGCGGCGGGCGTCAGATCCCCCTTGGTCGCATGGCCGACGACGATGTCCATAGTCGGCAAGCCTCGTGGGGCGAGCGGACGCAGCTCCAGCCGTGTGCCGAGGACGTGGCGATAGACGGTCGGCAGCAGCGCCAGGCCGTGCCCAGCCTGCACTTCGGTGAACAAAGAGCTGCCGCTGTCGCATTCGGCCACGATGCGCGGCTGGGGCTCCAGTCCGGCGAACAGCAGCAGCAACAGGCGGTGAAAATCCGAATATTCGCCCTGGCGCAGGGAAATCAACGGCTCGTGGACCAGGCGGGTGAGCGCCACCTGCTTGAGCCTGGCGAACGGATGCTGCGCCGGGAGCGCTACGCAGAACGGATAGCTCTTGAGCAGTTCGAACTCCAGCCCCACGGCGTTCTCCTCGGTGGGGCGCACCATGATGCTCAAGTCCAGCGTGCCACGGCGCAGTGCTTCGGCCATCTCGTTGCTGGAGAGGTCGTGCAGCACGAGTTTCACCTGAGGCGCGCTCTTTTGAAAGGCCGCCAGCGCGGGCGGCAGGATTTCCACCGAGGCCGAGGGCGCATAGCCGATGTGCAGCTCGCCGTATTCACCGCGCGCCAGCGCGCGCACTTTGTTCACGGATTCATCGGTGCGGGCAATCACCTGGCGCGCTTCGTCGAGAAAGAGTTTTCCTTCTGCTGTCAGGGTCACACCGCGCGGACCGCGCTTCATCAAGTCCACTCCGATCTCGTCCTCGAGATTCTGCATCTGCCGGCTCAAGGAAGGCTGGGCGACGCGCAGGCGCGCGGCGGCCTTGGTGAAGTTCAAGGCTTCGGCCACGGCGACGTAGTAGCGCAGGTGTCGGAGTTCCATGGTCGGGCGCATTATGCCGCAAAGGCATCGCTGCTCAAGCAACAAGGCATTGGGCGGCACGTGCAAGCTCTTTCAAGTTGGAGCCGCATCGGACGCGAGTCCGGTCGAAGAGAAAACCCATCTATGAACGCCACCAAAACAACCGAAGAAACCAATATCGCGGCACCCAAAAAAGCGGTCTACACTGCCAAAGCCCATACCACCGGCGGGCGGGATGGTGGCGCATCGCGCACCTCCGATGGCCGCCTGGAGGTAAAGCTGGCCATTCCCGGCAGCACCGGCGCCGGCACCAATCCCGAGCAACTGTTCGCCGTGGGCTGGTCGGCCTGCTTCCTCACTAACATCAAGATTGCGGTCTACCAATGCCGCGCCGCACATTGCGGCTCCCAAGACGACCAGCCCGAGGAAGCGCCACGGGAACTGCACGTAATTGACGAGTGGCAGCGCTTCCCACAGGGGTTGGGACAGGCGGCTGCACATGAGCACGGCGCCGAATCCGATGACGAGGGCGACGATGCTCCACCGTACGCGCTGTGCACTTCGTTTAGCGCCTTGCCGCCACGGGCCGAGGATCAGCGCCAACGCGCCGAGAGCGGCGAGCAGATGCGGCAGGCCGATTTGCAGAGACATCTTCTCCGCCGCACCCGGGCCGCTTTCGCCGAAGCCCCAATCGAGGGCGA
>Ga0206946_1110_pt1 | contig 23812 bp, 16 predicted proteins | sample Alteio_BWOrgHeat_2_FD_152965 | JGI IMG/M metagenome (GOLD analysis project Ga0206946, IMG submission 152965) | Enriched cells from forest soil in Barre Woods Harvard Forest LTER site, Petersham, Massachusetts, United States -... | ecosystem: Environmental > Terrestrial > Soil > Temperate forest > O... | reverse complement strand
CAAGCTATTTGGTGTGTTCAGTCCATTGGCTGCATGGGTGCTGATCGCGATCAATTGCGTTTTGAATGCACTGATGGTGCGGACGACGTGGGAGATCGCGGCGCGCTGCTTCAATACGAGCGTGGCGAAATGGTCCGCATGGATATGGGCGCTGTATCCGGCAGCGATGCAGTATGCGGTGAAGTGGATCTGGGAGATGTCCCTGACCGCCTTTCTGTTTTTGTGGGTACTGGTGCTGGCGCTGCGAATGCGGAACATTGGCGGAGTGCCGGAAGATGCTGCAGCGGCAGCGAATCCACGGCGCTGGGCGACATTTGGGCTGCTTTGGGGGGTAATTGCGTTGAGCAACCCTTCACTGTTGCTGTTTCTGCCGGCATGCGGGTTGTGGGTTGTGTGGGGCGCGAAGAGCGCGGAACGAAGCCACAGAGCACAATGGCTGTTACAGACACGCGGCGTCTTGCTGGCTTCCGTCGTGTTTTTCGTCTGCATCGCGCCGTGGGGTTATCGCAATTGGATGGTATTCCACCGTTTTGTGCCAATGCGTGGGAACTTTGGCGCGGAATTGTATCTGGGCAATGGGCCGGGCGCAATTGGGCTGCTGATGGAGTATGACCATCCGTATCAGGATCCGGTACAGTTGCGGCTCTATAAGGCAATGGGTGAGCTGCCATACGCAAAGCTGCGCGGCGATCTGGCAAAGGCTGTGATCCGGGAAAATCCGAAGCATTTTCTGGTGCTGAGTTTGAAGCGCTTGTACTACTTCTGGTTCAGCGTGCCGCATCCTTTCGATGAGGGGGCGGTTGCTGAGTATGGACGGAACCTGAATTTTCAATTCTCGAGCATCGCCGGGTTGCTTGGGCTGGCGCTGGCGCTGAAGAGACGAGTTCCGGGTGCTGTGCTATTTGCCTGGGCGTTTTTTCTGCTACCGCTGGTGTATTACTTCGTGACGGTGCATGCGCGGTTCCGGCATCCGTTGGAGCCTTTGATTGCGATCCTGAGTGTGTATCTTTTTCAGTCGGTGGAGAAGAGCTGGCGTGTGCGGTGGTTTTTCGCGGCAAATCTGAGTCGCTTCGTCTTCGACTGCGCTCCAGCCTACGGCAGTGAGGTGCGGAACTTCGGTCCGGACTTTCATTGCCGGGCTGAAGCCCGCCACTCCCTTAATCCTGAATCCTGCGCTGAAGTTCGCTTCTGCCCTGATTTTGCGTGGGTTAATTGATATCGGTCAGATGAAGGTCTATGGCCTCCTGCCCTCTGCTTCGCAAAGGATGGGGCACCCGGGACGCGGCGTTAGAACCCTCATTTTGTCAGGCGAGCGATGAGGCGTGTCCTGGGTTTTTGAGCATCGAGCGGAAGTAGTCGCGCCATGAGGCGGCGAGCAGCTCTTCTTCTATGAAGCGTTGCATGGCCTCGCGAGCTGCGGTGGACTGCTGTTCTTTGGCGCTTGCGTACATGATGCGGTTCAGCTCGGCGACGGTGATGCCCTGGCCGGGGCGGTCGAGTAATTCGAAGTCAGTTCTGGATTCGACGTGGCCAGGTTCGATCACACGCAGATAGAAGCCGGTGAGTCCGGTCTGCTGCGTCCAGAGCGTGAGAAGCGGCAGCTGGTTACGGGCGGAGAGCTTGTAGCAGGGGCCGCGCGGCTGCGAGACCTGCACGGTTGCGGTGCCGATGCGAAGGGTGTCACCGATGGTGAGGGCTTCTTCGAGCAGGCCGGTGGTGGTGAAGTTTTCGCCGAATGCTGCGCGAGGAAATGGCTTGCCTGTGCGGTTTTTCCAGTAGGGATAATGTTCGGAAGGATAGACGCAGACGGCTTTGTCCGGTCCTCCGTGATTGATGAGGTCGGCCTGCTGGTCGCCTGCAAGCCCGTTCCAGTCCAATGCAAGAGGACCCTCGACGGGATACTTGACGATCGCCGATGGTACGACGGTATTCGCGTGCGGGAGGTCAGCGATCTGGCCAATATTTAACGAGAGCAGGCGCATGGTTTCTAAAACATAACCCTTCAGGAAAAAGGCGGCAAACCGGCATTTTCCAGAAAATAGTCCCTCAGCATTCGATGACGTTCAACGCCAATCCTGCCAAGGATGTTTCTTTGTAGCGCGACTGCATATCGAGGCCGGTGAGATACATGGTCTTGATGACCTGATCGAGGGAAACTTTGTGGCTCTCCAATTCATTGAGGGCGATGCGGCAGGCGTGCACTGCCTTGACGGCGCCCATGGCATTGCGCTCGATGCAGGGAATTTGCACCAAACCGCCGATGGGGTCGCAGGTCATGCCGAGGTTGTGCTCCATGCCGATTTCCGCCGCGTGCTCAATCTGCCCATTGGTTCCGTTCATGGCGGCCATGAGTCCGCCAGCGGCCATTGAGCATGCGACGCCGACTTCTCCCTGGCAGCCGACCTCGGCGCCGCTGATCGAGGCGTTTTCTTTGTAAAGGATGCCGATGGCGGCTGAGGTAAGGAAGTAGCGGAGGATGCCTTCGTCGTCGGCGCCAGGAATGAATTCGCGGTAGTAGCGCGCGACGGCGGGCACGACGCCGGCGGCTCCGTTAGTTGGGGCGGTGACAACGCGGCCACCAGCAGCGTTTTCTTCATTCACAGCCATGGCATAGACGGTCACCCAATCGAGCGGGGCCAGCGGATCGACGGAACCTTTTTCCCGCAGTCGTGCTGCGAGACGCGGTGCGCGACGGCGTACGTTGAGGCCTCCAGGCAGGATGCCCTCCGTGTTCATGCCTCGATCGATGCAACTCTGCATCACCTTCCAAATGTGAAGGACGGAGTCCCGCACTTCTGCAGGCGGCCGCAAAGCGGATTCGTTTTCCAGCATGAGATCCCAAATCGTGAGGTCATGGTCTGCGGCCATCTGCAAAAGATCTGCGGCGCTTTTGAAGGGATACGGCACTCGCGCAGTCGTCATGAGGGGAGCACTGCCTGCGCCTTCCGCGTCGGAGACGATGAAGCCGCCGCCGATGGAGAAGAAGATTTCGCTTGCGAGAACGGCACCGTCAGCGTCGAGGGCGGTAAAGCGCAGGCCATTCGGATGCTGTGTTTGCGCTCCTTCCGGAAACATTCTGTCGCGGTGAAAGAGCAGATCGGTTGCTTCGTCAAACGGGACGGTCTTTCGACCCGCTAACGGGATGCGATGGTTGCTGAGAATCGTCTGCAGCTTTGCATCGATCGTTGCGGGATCGATGGTGGATGGCTCTTCTCCGGAAAGTCCGAGCAAAACGGCGCGGTCTGTGCCGTGGCCGATGCCGGTGAGAGCGAGTGAGCCATACAAATCCACGCGCACATGCATGGTGCGATCGAGCAGGCCGGTTTCTTCAAGAGAGAGAACGAAACGCCGCGCTGCGCGCATGGGGCCCATCGTGTGGGAACTGGATGGCCCGATACCAACTTTGAAAAGATCAAAAAGACTCGTCTTCACGAGATCCTATTTTAGTCTTTGGCCAGGGGCTTCGCTTTTCCGAAGCGTTGGCTGCTTTTCTGAAGTTCTCTTTATCCGGTCTCAGGACTATGAGTGCGGAGGATGTGTCTAAAGTTTGCCTGCGATTCAAGAGGAGCAGGTATCTTGCTCATCTTCCGTTATGGGCGATGCTATACTCCAGCCACTTACTACCGAAAACTATTATGCTCTTTAAGGCTCTCAGTGCCGCTGTGTACGGCATCGATGCCAATATCATCGATGTTGAAGTTGATTTTTCCGGGATCAAGACAAACGAAGACCACTTCCACACTGTCGGGCTTCCCGATGCCGCGGTGCGCGAGAGCCGCGATCGAGTGCGCGCAGCGATCAAAAATTCCGGCTTCGATGTACCGCCGACACACATCACGATCAATCTTGCCCCTGCCGATATTAAGAAAGAAGGCTCCGGATTCGATTTGCCTATGGCCATCGGCATTCTGGGTGCGTATGGCGCATTGCAGCTTCGCGATCTGAGCCAGTTTCTGTTGGTGGGTGAACTGGGCCTGGATGGCGGGCTGCGCGCTGTTTCCGGCATGCTGCCTGTGGCCGTAGCCGCGCGTGAGCGGGGGATTCGGAATCTGGTGATTCCAAAAGCAAACGCTCGCGAGGCGGCGGTTGTCGAGGGAGTGAATGTTTATCCTGTCGAGACCTTGAACGAGGTGCGCGAGCTGTTGAATGCGGCAGGAAACGGAGGCATTCATACCGAGCCGTTTCGCATGCAAACGGCGGAGATGTTGGGCGGCCAGCAATATTTTGCCGCCGATTTCGCCGATGTGCGTGGACAGCAGACAGCCAAGCGCGCGCTGGAAGTATCCGCCGCGGGCGGGCACAACATTCTGATGATCGGGCCCCCGGGCTCGGGCAAGACGATGCTGGCGAAACGGCTGCCTTCGATTCTTGCGCCGCTCAGCTTTGAAGAAGCGCTTGAAACGACGAAGATCCATTCGGTTGCCGGGGTGCTGGATGCGGACGCAGGTTTGGTGACGCAGCGGCCCTTCCGCTCGCCGCATCATACGATTTCCGATGCCGGGTTGATCGGCGGTGGCGCGGTGCCGCGACCGGGTGAGGTTTCACTTGCACACAATGGCGTGTTGTTTCTGGATGAGCTGCCAGAGTTTCCGCGGAACGTGCTTGAGGTGATGCGGCAGCCGCTCGAAGACCGCAATGTGGTGATTGCGCGTGCCTCGATGTCGCTAACGTTTCCGTCAGCTTTTATGCTGGCGGCGGCGATGAATCCCTGTCCCTGTGGCTATTTCAACGATAAATCGCGCGAATGCTCCTGCACGCCGCCGATGATTCAGCGCTATGTGTCGAAAGTTTCGGGACCGCTGTTGGATCGCATCGACATTCATATCGAGGTTCCGGCGGTGCAGTATCGCGAGCTGCGCGCCGGAGCGACCAGCGAAAACTCGGCGGTGATTCGCGGGCGCGTGCTGAAGGCGCGCGAGATCCAGAGCGCGCGTTTTACTAAAGCTGCTGAGAAGATTTACTCCAATGCGCAGATGAGCACCCGGCAGATTCGCGCCTTTTGCGAACTGGGCCCTGATGCGGAACGGCTGCTGGAACGCGCCATGCAACAACAGGGGCTTACGGCGCGCGCGCATGACCGCATCCTGAAGGTTGCACGGACGATTGCCGACCTTGATGGAGCGCCATCGGTCACGGTGCCGCATATTGCCGAGGCGATTCAGTACCGGACACTGGACCGGAGTTATTGGAGCTAATTCGCGATGGCGCGAGCGGCAAAGCGAATCCCTCGCTCGCTCAGGATGACAGCTGTCTCAAGGCAGGTTGATAGCCGTCTTAAATAGCTATTTCGATTAATCGTAGCGTTCGAAGATGATCTGCTTGCGTTGCCAGCCGAGTTCTGTGAGCTTGTCGCGGTTGGCGGAGACCATATCATTCAGGCCGCAGATATAAGCATGGATATCGAATCCACCCGGCTCGGCTACCGTGACAACAGGTTCGGGATGGTTCCGGCTGGCGCGTTCGGTTACGATTTGCGCGACGTGCTGCTGTACATAGCCGCGCAAGCCTTCCCAGCCCTCACGCGGACGGCTGAGGCTTGAGATGTAATGGAAATTGTGACGCTCGGCTGCAATCTTCTCAAAATATTTCTGGTAGTAAATTTCTGTTTCGTACCGCGTGCCGTATACCAGCCAGATAGGACGGCCCTGGCTGCGGTCTTCGCCACTTTCGGGGAAAAGCCATTCGATAAATCCGCGCATAGGGGCAATGCCGGTGCCGGTGGCGATGAAGATGGCCTCGGTGAGAGGCTGGCGCAGGGTGAATAATCCATGCGGGCCGTGAAAGGGAACGGTCTGGCCAGGTTCAAGGTCGCACAAAAGATTCGAGAAGAAGCCGCCTTCGACGCGGTTGACACAGAGGTCGAACTGGTTTGCGCGTGGGGCGGACGCGATGGAATAGGCGCGGGTCTGCGACTTGCCGTTGGCATCCTGGGCGACGGTAGAGACGAACTGTCCCGGTATGAAATCGAATGTTTCCAGCTCATCGACGGAAAATTCAAGATGAAAACACTGCGCAGGATCGGAGAGCAAAAGCTTGCGCTCAAGCCGGGCGGTAAATAGCTGTCGGGCCAAGGTTCATACTCACTTCTTCAGGATTTTTGATTACACCCAGTATCGACATGGCGACGATGATCGTGAGTGTCTATTCAGGGTACTTTTACACTATCTCTTCAAGATTTAGAAGTGTCAGTGCAAACGGCAGCATGTTACGAGTGTGTGTCCTCAAAACCCAGCGAGCGCGTGCATGTTTTATTGATTGACGCCGCTGGCGAGGAAGCCGCCGTCGACGACGAGGGTCTGGCCAGTGACATACGAAGCTGCATCGGAAGACAGGTAAATGGCTGCGCCGACAACTTCTTCTGTTTTGCCGAAGCGGCCTATCGGGGTGCGCATCAGCAATTCCTTGCCGCGAGGGGTGCTGTCGAGGAGCTGGGCGTTCAGCGCGGTACGAAAAACTCCCGGAGCGATGGCGTTGACGAGCACTCCGTGACGCGACCATTCGACGGCAAGAGAGCGAGTGAGCGACGCGACGGCGGCTTTACTGGCGGCGTAGGCAGCAACCTCAGCCAGGGCGACGAAGGTGTTGAGCGAGGCAATGTTAACGATGCGTCCATAGCCACGGTCGAGCATATGTTTTCCGAAGATCTGGCAAGCGCGCAGCGTGCCGGTGAGATTGGTGTCGATGATGCTTTGCCATTCGTCTTCAGGAAAGGTAAGGGTGGGGGCGCGCTTGATGCGCCCGGCACAGTTGATGAGGATGTCAACTTTGCCGAAGTGCTCGACTGTTTGCGCAAGCAGGTTTTCAAGCGACGGACGGTCGTTCACATCGGAGGAGACGCGCAGGGTGCGCTTGCCTTTGGCTTCGATGGCAGCGGCGGCCTCTTCAACCTGTTCTTTGCGGCGAGCGGAGGCGATGACGTCGGCGCCTGCGTCGGCGAGCCCGAGGCTGAGAGCAAGGCCGATACCGGAGGTTCCACCGACGATGACAGCTGTTTTTCCTTCGAGGCTGAGAGGATGACTCATGCGTTTTTTCGGACCTCAGGGGCTGAAGCCCCGTTATCGTTTTGATTTCTATTGCGCGGGCTGAAGCCAGCGCCTATCCAGTGACTTTTTGTGCGTGGGCTGGATGAGCCTGCGTTTACGGTTTCTATTGCGCCTTTCCGAGGAATACCGGTGCGATGTGCCGGGCGTAAAGATTTTCTGTCACATTGCGGGCGATGATTGCTTCGTTTGTTTCGAGCAGATCGAGATAACGGCGGCCCATTTTCGCTGCGACTTTGAATCCCACATGCAGGAGCTGACGAAAGCTGCTGTTGTATGCGGCGGATTGCGGATCGTGCCGAAGCGCGGACGTGTATTGTTCGGAAGACCAGAGCGTCACTGCGTTTGGCAGGGGCAGTTCTGTGGGATGGATATCAATGACGGTGGCGTAGGGCGCGCAAAGCTCTTCGCGGTGTTCGTAAGCCTGTGCGTAGATCTCCTTTGTCAGTGCGAGACCATCGCCGCCCGATGCGGCGAGGCCGATGAGCTCTTCGAGCCACGTGGTGCCTGCGGTCTTGAGATGGACGCCTGCGTTAAATTGGCGAATCGTGTTGTGGATGGGTGCGTAGATCGAAAACTTGTCGCTGCCGGAATGCACACTGAGCTTGAGGTTTTGCGGAAGGCCATAGTGCTTGACGGCATGGGCAATGGCGGCCAGATTGAGCGCGAACTCTTTTTCGAATTGTGCGACATCGCCGACATAATCGACACCTTTATTGAAGCGACCGCTGAATTTGGGAGCAACCGTTTCAAGCGGGATGCCTTCATCGGCTGCCGCGGCGAGAATGATGAGCAATTCGGCGGGGGTCTGGGGCGAGTCGGTTTCGTCCATGGAAACTTCGGTGATGAAGTTGCCGCGCCCTTTATGCGATTCGATTTTCTGATAGATGGCGGCAGCCTGTTGCACGGCGGCGAGGAATTTATTTGCTACCTGACGGACAAAATCTCGCGTAAGCGCGAGCGGCTCGGCAATCCCTTCCATTTCGATTCTGCCTTGCAGTTCGGGATGACGATGAATGAAGGCATCGACGGAAGATGCGTCTGCCGGCTTGCCGATGAAGTCGGCTACGTCGATGGTGTAAAAGTCGCAAGCGGGCAGGAATCGGTCCACTGTTGCGAGGCCGATGTGGTCGGCATCGCAGAAGTAGGGCTTTGTCCAGTTCAGGGCGTCGACAGCGGCATCGGCTGCGGTGCGCGTCGAGGATGGTTCGGAGCCAATGATGGCGTGCTCGCGATTCGACTTGTTCCAGACCGGAGCGACTTCGACGCCGGCATTGGCGGCCTGGATGCAGGCCTGGAGCTGGGCTTTCGCCTGGTGGGCGAAGCGATCTCCGACACCGATGGAATAACGCGGCAGAGTGAGGTGATTGTTCATCTGTGTCGATCTTGTCATGAGTCAAACCTGCCCCGGTAGGCCCAGAGGCCGAGGCTTGGATTCGAGATGAAGAAAATTTCTTCGCCGTTGACGGTGTTGTATCCGTTAGCAAGTTTCATCGGGTCATAGCGTGCGGTCATGCTGGTGAGGTCGGCGTAGCGGAAGCCGACGCTTTCGATCTCCTGCTGCGTGAGGGAGCCGGGGCAATAGGTGATGGTGAATCGGCCTTCGGATGAGCCGTGGATGAGATGCGCGGCGGCACTCAAGTCAGACGCGAGGTCAGGATACTTTTCGACAGCGGCGAGTGTGGCTGGGGTGCCGAAATACCCATATTTGCGGATGAGTGCATCGATAGCGGGATCTTCGCCAAATTCCTTGACGCCGGGAGCGAGCACGATCAACTCGCCGTCATCTGCGAGTGCCATGCGGGTGCGGTAAATCGACTTGTTGCCCAGCCAGGTGCTCTTGAACTCGCGCGGTTCGAGATAGACGACAGCTTTCTGAATGGGGCGGTCGAGCATTTCAAAGTTGACTTCAAGACTGAGATCGGCGGCGCGATGGAAACACTCAACATCGTCGCCGATGAAGAGGCCGCGTACAGCGAGACGGCCTTGTGCATTGCGCCCGACGACCGTGTGCACATACACGATGGGAATGTTATTCAGGAAACGATCGGAGGCATAGTTCAGGACTTGCCGCACAGGGTTGTTGGCGCGTCCCATGATGCGCTCCATGCCGTAGACGGCGCCCAGGTAGTGACTGCGGTTGATGCCTTCGCGTCCCCCGGTTCCGACAAGGATGTTCTTGTTGTAGTTGGCCATGCCGATGACTTCGTGGGGCACGACCTGTCCGATCGAAAGCACGAGATCGAAGCCGCCTTGCGCGATCAGGCGATTGACCTGCGCAGGCCACGCGTAGTTGAGTTTGCCTTCCGATTGCTGACGGATAAATTCCGCCGGGACTTCGCCAAGCGTTTCGACATCGATGCGCCAGTTATGCACGCGGAAGAGCGAGTGAGGCACCTCGCCGAACATACGCGTAATGCTGGAAGGCGACATGGCGGAATGGGTGCCGAGAGCGGGAAGGATGGCCTGGAGCTTGTCTCCGTAATATTCATACGCGTAGCGGGTGAGGTCGCCGGCGCGGGCGTGCGCGCGCGTCTGATCGGGCGGCACAACGAGCACGCGGTTACGTGCGCCGAGCGCAGAGAGTGCCTGAAAGAGCAGTTCCCGGAGCTGGGATGGTGTGAGTTCTGTAGTGCTGCTGCCGGTGCTGAGATAGAGACTCATGGGAATAGAGCAAGTTTACGCTTGACCTGCGTGGTATGACCACTCAAGCGATACTATGCGGCGACCTCAATCCGTTTCAAGCCGGGAGCCAGCGTGCGCAGCACCAGTAAAGCGATGAGATAGGCGCTGGCCGCAATACCAAATAACGATGCGTAACTGTGCGTGATCTGCAGCACCCAGCCCGCGCTGAGAGAGAAGAGCACGCCGCCGACTGAGCCGGCCATCCCTCCGATGCCGACGACCGCACCGACAGCGCTTTTGGGAAACATGTCAGACGCCGTGGTAAAGAGGTTGGCCGACCAGCCCTGATGCGCGGCTGCGGCGAGGCTCAGGAGCCCGACTGCTACCCATTCTGAATGCGTGCGGCTGGCAAAAAAGATAGGCGTGACGATACACGCAAACATCAACATGGTAGTGAGGCGCGCCTTGACCATTGACATGCCGGTGCGATGCATGACGGCGGGCAGCCATCCGCCGCCAATGCTGCCCACAGCTGATGCGTTGTAAACAATGATGAGGGGAAGGCCGAGATGTGAGAGGCCGAGATGAAAGCGGGCATCGAAAAACTTCGGAAGCCAGTACAGGTAGAACCACCAGATAGGGTCAGTCAGGAATTTTGCCACGGAAAAGGCCCACGTCTGGCGATAGACGAGCAGTTTTTTCCAGGGCAGGTTTACGACCGGCTGCGGCGGGTCGCGATGGATGAGATCAAGCTCTGCGCGGCTGATTTTTGGGTATTCGGATGGTTTGCGATAGTGGGTGAGCCACCAGACGATCCAGGTCATGCTGAAGATGCCGGTGGCAAGAAAGGCAGCGCGCCAGCCGAAACGCAGCGTAATCCAGGGGATGAGGGCAGGGGCGAGAATGGCTCCGACATTGGCGCCGGAGTTGAAGATGCCGGTTGCGAGGGAGCGCTCGCTTTGCGGAAACCATTCGGCAGTGGTTTTGATCGCGGCTGGGAAATTACCTGCTTCCCCGAGACCGAGGAAGAATCGTGCAACGCCGAAGCCAAATGCGGAGCGGACGAGCGCATGGCTCATGGCAGCCAGGCTCCAGAGGCCCATAACGAGGGCGTAGCCGATGCGTGTGCCGAGTTTGTCGACCATGCGGCCAGCCAGCACGAGTCCGATGGCATAGGCAGCCTGAAAGGCTCCGATGATGTAGCCATATTGCGCTTCGGTCCAGCCGATGCTGTGCTGCAAGGTGGAGGCGAGAATGCCGAGCACCTGGCGATCCATGTAGTTGATGGACGTGGCGAAGAAGAGCAGGGCACAGACGGTCCAGCGCGCATGACTTACAAGCGGCCGTGAAGAGCGGGAGTCGTCAGCCAGAGTTTCTTGCTCGATCGAGTTGCCGGAAACTGTCATGAAACTGAATCAATTCTTCCTGCACGAAAATGTATTCGCTTGGTTATATCTGTGCGCGTGATCGATGGGCAAGACGGACAGCGTCTCACGTCTCTATAGGCGGTATGTTTTTCTAACCAGGTTTACAGTCAGGTCCTGCGCGAGTTCGAAGGCTTCCTCTTCATCGATGCGGTGTTCGGCGACTAACCGAGCGAGGAAAGCGCTGTCGGTACGCCGAGCCACATCGTGGCGGGCGGGAATGGAGAGGAAGGCGCGGGTGTCGTCATTGAATCCAACCGTGTTGTAGAAGCCCGCGCTTTCTGTCGCCATTTCGCGGAAGCGGAGCATGCCTTCCGGGCTGTCGTGGAACCACCATGGCGGTCCGAGACGCAGGCAGGGATAATGTCCGGCGAGAGGCGCAAGCTCGCGGCTGTAGGTGGACTCGTCGAGTGTGAAGAGGATGAGAGTGAATCCGGATTCATTGCCGAAGAGGTCGAGCAGTGGCTTGAGTGCGTGGACATAATCCGTCGCGGTGGGGATGTCGGCGCCGGAGTCGCGTCCGAAGTGTTCGAAGACCTGCTTGTTGTGGTTGCGGAAGCTGCCCGGATGAACCTGCATGACGAGGCCATCTTCGACGCTCATGCGGGCCATTTCGGTGAGCATCTGAGCGCGGAAAAGCTCCTGCTGTTCGGCGGTGGCATGGCCGGAAAGAATGACGGCGAAGAATTCCGCTGCGGCGGAGGCGCTCAAATTTGCCGTGTTCGCCGTTGGATGGCCGTGATCGGTGGCCGTGCAACCGAGGGATTTGAAACGCTCGCGTGTTTTGCGCAGGGCGTTGAGATAGCCGGGCCAGCTTGCAGTATCTTCGCCGGTCAGTTCGCCAAGGCGCGCAAGGTTTTTATGAAATCCGTCGAAGGCAGGGTCCACAACTGAGTCGGGACGGAAGGTGGGTACGATGCGGGCCTTCCAATCCGATTCGCGGATGGCGCGATGATGTTCGAGCGAATCGAGCGGTGAGTCTGTGGTTGCCAGTAGTTCAATACGGAAACGGTCATAGAGCGCGCGCGGTAGAAATTCGGGCTGCTGGAGTTTTTCCGCGATGACGTCAAAGTAGTGATCGGCTGTGGCGGTTGAGAGCCGTTGATCAAGCCCGAAGAGCTTTTCGAACTCGTAATCAAGCCAAATGCTTGTGGGTGTGCCGCGGAAGAGATAGTAATGCTCGGCAAAGATGCGCCAGGTCTTGCGCGAGTTTGCGGGGTTCGGTTGGCGTATTCCAAGATCGTGCATCGAGACGCCCTGGCTGTAAAGCATGCGGTAGACGTAGTGATCGGGCAGAATCAAGAGCTGCGTCGGATCGGGGAAGGGCTCGTTCCCGGCAAACCAGGATGCGTCCGTATGGCCGTGTGGGCTGATAATAGGCAAATTGCTAATCGATGCGTAGAGGCGTCGCGCAATGGAGCGTACGTCCGGATCAGCGGGAAAGAGCCGGTCTTCATGAAGAATAGCCACGGATAAAGCTCCTGGAGCGGCTGAGATATGAATTTTTGACGGTTCGGGATTTTGACCGGACCGCGGACCGAATCATCATATTAAGACAGTGGCATGTGGTCTGACCATCTCGCAAAGACTAGTCTAGTAGAAGATTTTTAGCATGGTAATAAAGTCCCGCCTAAACATGGCCGAGCGATGCTAAGCTCTGCATGCAGCATTGTGCAAAGGATTCAGGCAGTGGTGAGGAAGGCGAACAACACGACAGGCAATGGTGAAACTCATCTGACCATGCAGGTGGTCAACCATGTTCGGTCGTTGATCGAAGATGGAACGCTGCATTCCGGGGACAAAATTCCACCGGAGCGCGAGTTTGCGAAAAAGCTGAAGATCAGCCGCGCGAGCCTGCGGGCGGGTATTGGACATCTGGCGGCGATGGGTGTGTTGAATGTGCGCCATGGCGTGGGTACGTTCGTGGCAGATGGACCGCCCGCACTTGGGACTGCATCCCTGGCATTGTTAGGTGCGCTTCATGGATTTAAATCATGGCAGATGTTTGAGGCGCGCCTGATTCTGGAGAGTCATCTTGCGGCGCTGGCTGCGGAGCGCGGACGCGAAGAGCACTTTACCGCGCTGGCGGAAGAAGTGACGGAGATGTATGCGACCTTTCATGAACCGCAGGAATATCTGATTCACGATATGCGCTTTCATCGCACGATCGCAGAAGCTTCGGGCAATCCGATTCTTGCCGTATTGATGGAAACGATCATGACGGCGTTGTATGACGAGCGCCGGAAGACGGTGGAGCGCTCGCGGGACCTCAAACAGTCGGCCGAGATTCACCGTGAGATTTACCGCGCCATTCGATCGCGTAATGCGGTTGAGGCCCGTGCCGTGATGGAAAAGCATTTGAAATTGGCAGCGACCGCGCAGGTGAGCGAGCAGTCCCTGGCAAAAGATGGGACAAAACGGGTTGCGACGAAGAAGAAGAGTGCGAAGAAACACGCTACGGCAGATTGAACCGGTCGCGGCACGAACGCATCCAATCCGCACGATCCATTCACAAGAATATGATGTGCTTGTTGTTGGCGCGGGCATCGCCGGGCTTGCCGCTGCGCTGACGCTGGCCGAAGCAGGAAAGCATGTTCTGTTGGTTGAAGCTCGCGAGCATGTTGGCGGGCGGATATGGACTGTTCCCACAGAGGACACCGAACTGCCGGTGGAACTGGGTGCGGAGTTTGTGCATGGCATGCCGCCTGAGTTGTGGCAATTGATCGAAGAATCCGGATTGCGCACATTTGAGTTGGATGGCAGTGACATCTGCTTTAAGGAAGGCATTTTAGCGGAGTGTTCGCGCGACGACTCATTTTCATTGCTCGAAGAGTTGTCAGAAGACCAGCCAGATTTGAGTTTTGCCGAGTGGATTGCGACGAAGAATGTTAAGGAAGAGACGGCGCGGGCTGCGACTGCGTTTGTAGAAGGATTCAATGCTGCGGATGCGCGCAGGATTGGCACCGCTGCTCTGGCAAAACAACAGGCGGCTGAGGATGCGATTGAGGGCGAACGCGGGTTTCGGATCGAGGATGGATATGCAGCGCTCACAGCCTATCTATTGAAGAGATTTGAAGAAGCTGGCGGGAGCGTTTGCCTCTCTACTCTTGTCGAAGCAGTAAGGTGGCAGAAAGACTCTGTTCGCGTGGCGGCTCGGCACACTTCTGATTCGCAGCGGATGGATTTCGCAGCTCGACAATGTGTAGTGACGCTCCCGCTGGGCGTGTTGCAGGCAGGACATGTGACGTTTGATCCGGAACCTCAGCCGGTGATGCAGGCGGCTGCGCGTCTGGCGATAGGAAGCGCGAGGAGGATCACTTATCTCTTTCGCGTGCGCTTCTGGCAGGAGCGCACGCCGGAAATGAGCTTTCTCTTTGTCGATGAGGGTACACCCCGCGTCTGGTGGACGCCTTCACCGCACGCTGCGCCACAGCTTACTGGCTGGGTGGGCGGCCCGAAGGCGTTGGATGCGGCGTCAGCGAACGATGATGATTTTGCGCAGGCAGGTGTGCGTTCGCTTTCGAAGATTTTTAGCATGGCAGAGACCGAGTTACATGCGTTGCTGATCAGCTGGCATACGCATGATTGGCAGCGCGATCCCTTATCTTTGGGCGCTTACAGTTATGCCCCGAAGGGTGCGGTTGATGCCTCAGACGCCATGGCGGAGCCCGTGGCGGAGACATTGTATTTCGCGGGCGAGCACACCGACACGACGGGACATTGGGGGACCGTGCATGGTGCATTGCGTTCGGGCCTGCGGGCGGCGAAGCAGGTTTTGGAGAGCGAGTGAAAGCTGCCTTGAATCCGCTATCTTGCTTTCTCCAGCGCCAGCACGGCATAGGCTGTTGCGGCATCACTCATAAAGAGAGCAGCATCGCTTTCCGGATCACGTTTCATGTTGATCGACGAAGCGCTCCAAGTTCCGTTCCTCTCCTGGTGTTCTGCGAGCCACTCCAATCCTTGCTTGAGCGTCTTGTCGCTGTGGGCTGTTCCTGACTCCTCCAGCGCGAGTACGGCAAGTCCGGTGGCATATCCGTCGCTCTCCATTGGCTCAGGAGAATGATCGACCCGCTCTCTCTTGTCCAGAGCCATGGTTCTCCAGCCACCGTCAGCCTGTTGCAGGCCTTGGATCGTAGCGAGCAGCGCCTTCCGCTCGTCCTGAGTCAGCAACCCAGGCTCCTTCGCGGATGCCCACAGGACGTAAAGCTGATTCACCACTGGCTGTGCCGCATACTGCCGCCGCAGGTAATCCCGCTCCATGTCCAGATGCTGGCGAACCTCGGGCTCTCTCGCATAACCGTCGGGAGCATTGACTGCCTCCACCATCAGCAGCGCTGCGCCCTGGTACCCCGACTCCGCCGATTCCCACGGCCCCAGATGAAAATCCTGCCACTTCCACCCACCGGTTCGATCGCCTGACTTCTCTTGCAGCGCCCATGCCTCGTCAAACGCAGTCCGCGTGATCGGCCGCAGATGCCCCTGTCGGGCGTCATAACTTGCCAGGATCACCGCATTCAGCACTGCCTCCGTCGCATGGGCTTCGGCGGTCTTTCCCGGACCGCTCTTCGCATCGGAGTAAAACGGCACCATCTCGGACCAGTGGCTCACGCGCTTTTCCACGCTGTCCATCATCGTCTTTTCCGGAGCAGTCATCGTCGTCTCGCCCAGCTCCCGCTGCAACGCCGGTCGCGCCATCGCATACGGCACAACCGTATGACAGGAGATACAGATCGTTCCATGGTCCTTCTGCGCTCGCGGCCACTCCTGCCACCATATTTCGCGATCATCGAGATAGTGCGCAGCCGTCTGCCGGTTCCAGCTCCCTAAAGAGTCTGCGGAGGCACCATGCACCGGCATTACTCTCCACAAAGAAAGCGCCGCAAGACATCCGCCCAGCAACAGATAAGTCCCAAGCACTCTGCTCTTCATTCGGCAGCTCCTTCTTGCTTTGCATTGACCACAGGGAGATGGCTTAGATAGTACTTCAACTCGAACCCAAACCGTATCGCAGATCGTATGGAAGGCGCGCTACTTTGTCACGATGGCGGGTTCGACTTCGCGACCGTTGTGCCAGATGCGGACGATCTTTCGTGTGTTTTGGATATTGTCGACGGGGTTAGCCGCGAGCAGGATCAAATCAGCCTGCTTGCCAACGGCAATGGTTCCGGTCTGACCCGCGATTTGAAGAAGCTGCGCGTTGACTTGTGTTGCGCTGTGAATCGCTTCGATTGGCGTAAGGCCCGCGGCGACCATCAACTCTAATTCACGATGCTCGGCATAGCCGGGGATGCGCGTGGGCATCGCACCTGAGTCGGTGCCAAAGCCCACTTTGATGCCCGCATCGTGCAGCAGTTTGAGATTGTGTTGTGCGTTGGAGAAGTCTTTCCGGTGCTGCGCGATTGAAGCGTTCTGCTCGACGCTCCTGCGATAGTCATCGCTGCGCAGCATGGCTACGATTGCGGGGTTGGCAGCATGTTCGAGGAAAGGGTCGTTCGTGATTTCCGGATGGTCAGCGAAGACGAAGAATGATTCATCGACGGTAAACGTTGGCAGATAGAACGTGCCGCGCTGCTTCATCGCGTCCATCAATTCCTGATCGACAGTTGTGTCGCGCACGCTGTGCGCCAGCACGTCTACGCCTGCGTTGACGAGTAACTTGGCATCGGCGAGCTCATACACGTGGGCGGCGACGGGGATGTGCTGGCGATGAGCTTCGTCGATGACTGCTTCGTAGATGGCGGGCTGCATTTTCGGCTTTGCGCCGCCAAGGCTGTCGACCCATATCTTGATGAAGTCGGTATGACGCGAGGCCGCGGCCTGCACATCGCGCCGTGCCTCTTCGGGAGTGGCCGGGCGGTAGATCTGGTCGGCTGCAAGTGGCAATGGCGGCGCGCCATCAGGCACGCCGATGCCACGGTCGGCGACAAATACGCTGGCTCCATCAAGGCTGCCGGCCCGCTGTTTTGCGCGAATTGGATAGATGAGGTCGCGGTTGCCGCCGAGCGAAAGCATGGTTGTCACGCCGTAGCGTTCGTAGAGGTGCAACGCAGCGAGAACGTTGTCCTCGGTATAGGCTGTGGCTGAGTTCCTGGCCCCGTCGACGAGCCCGAGATGCCCGTGAGCATTGATGAGGCCGGGGATTAGCGTCTGGCCGGTCGCGTCAATGGTCTTGGCGTTTTTCGGGGCGGACACGGGTTTTTGCGAGCCGACAAAGGCAATCTTGCCGCCTTCCAGAAGGACCGTGACGTTTTCGATGGGAGGCCTGCCTGTGCCATCGATGACGCGAACATGCTCGATTACGGTCGCGCTAATTTTTGCCTGAGGGTGCGCGAATGGCAGAAGAGGCAAAGCGAATGCAATGGCGGCAAACATAGCCTATTGTACGCAGGTGTAAACGCCTGGTTTGCAGAATGCATTTTCGTCCGCTGGAATGTTTGCGTTTACATATAAGCATTTACGGCATATCTTGCTTGTGGAGAAGGAGAATTGCCTAACAACATGGTAAAGAACAACATAGCCGTTTCCTGGTTGCTTTCATTGAGTCTGCTGGTGATCCCTGCCGCAGGAGTTGCCCAATCATCTCAACTCGCGACGACACCGCCGATGGGTTGGAATAGCTGGAATCATTTCGCCGGGAAAGTGACGGATGCAGATGTACGTGCTGCTGCTGATGCACTGGTGTCGAGTGGCATGCGCGATGCGGGCTATATCTACGTGAACATCGACGATACATGGCAAGGGGAACGCGATGCGCAGGGAGTGATTCATGTAAACAAAAAATTTCCGGATATGAAGGCGCTGGCCGACTATGTGCATTCGAAGGGACTGAAGATCGGTATCTATTCTTCGCCCGGACCAAAGACCTGCGCCAAATATGAAGGCAGCTACGGGCATGAGGTGCAGGATGCGAAGACGTATGCCGGGTGGGGCATAGATTACCTGAAGTACGACCTGTGCAGCTTTCGCGACACCATGAAGCAGGAAACAGGCGATGAACACGGCGAAAAAGCCTTTGCCATGCAAAAGGCGGCTTACGAAAAGATGCACAAGGCGCTTGTCGCGACCGGGCGTCCGATCGTTTACAGTCTTTGCCAATATGGATGGAATGATGTGTGGAGATGGGGGCCCGGGGTTGGCGGCAACCTGTGGCGCACGACCGGGGACATCAGCGACCACTATGACCGCATGGAGCAGATCGGCTTTTCGCAGGCCGGGCTTGCGAAGTTTGCGTCACCGGGGCACTGGAACGATCCTGACATGCTCGAGGTGGGCAACGGCGGCATGACGGGCGATGAGTACAGGCTGCACATGACTCTGTGGGCGATTCTGGCTGCGCCGCTGCTGGCCGGGAACGACTTGAGCAAGATGAGTCCGGAGACGCTGGCAATTCTGACAAACAAAGACGTAATTGCGGTGGACCAGGACAAACTGGGCAAGCAGGGCGACCGTGTATGGGCTGAGGGTCCGAAGGAAATCTGGACGAAACCGTTGTCGGGCGGAGCGGAAGCAGTTGCCCTGTTTAATCGCGCGCCTGATCCCAGATCGATCACGCTGAAGTTGAGCGAAGTTGGCTTTGGTGGAAACGTCACGCTGCGCGATCTGTGGACGGGCAAAGCCGTGACCGCTGTCAATGGCAACTATACCGTGCTGCTTCCCAAGCATAGCGCAGTTTTGTTGAAGGTCAGCAAGTAGCGGATGGAAACGGCGGAAGATCTTTCGGCGAGGACGATTGCACGCGTCTCTCGCCGTCTGATGCCCTTTCTTTTTGCGCTCTATGTGTTTGCATATCTGGATCGCGTGAATGTGGGATACGCGGCGCTTTTTATCCGGCGCGAACTCAGCTTCAGCGATACCGTCTATGGCACAGGGGCGGGGCTGTTCTTTCTGAGTTACGCATTGTTTGAAGTGCCAAGCAATCTGATCCTGCTGCGCGTGGGCCCGCGACGCTGGATCGGGTTGCTGATGATGATCTGGGGCGTGATTTCGGCCAGCATGCCGCTGGTGCGCACGCCCGCAGAGTTTTATCTGCTGCGATTTCTTTTGGGTGCGGCGGAGGCTGGTTTTTTCCCCGGCATCGTTCTCTATCTCACCTATTGGTTTCCAAAGCAGCAAAGAGCACGGGCCGTGGCTCGCTTTATGGCGGCGACCGCCGTGGCCGGCATGATTGGCGCCCCTATTTCAAATCTGTTGCTGCGGCTCAATGGCGTCGCGGGGATTGCCGGATGGAAGTGGCTCTTTGTCGGCGAGGGAGTGCCTTCGATTCTGCTGGGTCTGCTGGTCTTCCGGGTGCTGACGGATACGCCGGAACAGGCGGAATGGCTGCGCGAGGACGAGCGCGTTTGGCTGCAAGGAACGCTTGCGATGGAGCAGGCCGGCATTTCTGCGGCGCACTCCGTCCACCTGCGCGATGTGTGGCGAAACAGGCTGCTCTGGCGGCTGGCGTTTATCTATTTTGCGATTTCGGTGGGGCTTTATAGTTTGAGCCTATGGCTGCCTGTCGTGCTCAAACAGATTTCGCATGCCTCTGATGCAAGAGTGATCCTGCTGACGGCGGTTCCATACGTGTTTGCAACGATCGGCATGTTATGGATCGCACACCGCTCCGACAAGACGCAGAGGCGGCGGTGGTATCTGGTGGCGAGTCTTGCAGGGGCGATGGCAGGTTTTGCGCTCAGCGCGTGGCTCGTCATTCCATGGTTGGCTATGGCTGCGCTCTCACTGGCAGCGGCGGGGATATGGGGATGCTTTGGGCCGTTCTGGGCGCTGCCGACAACGATGTTGCGCGGGACCGCGGCTGCGGGCGGGATCGCGATTATCAATTCGGTGGGGGCGCTGGGCGGGTTTTGCGGGCCATATCTGATGGGGTTGGTCAGCGATGCTACGCATAGTTTTCATGCGGCTCTGGGGACAGCTGCTGGTTTATTACTGGTTGCGGCTGGGGTTGCGTTGCGATTGCGGGTTGCGTGATTCTGGAAGGGTCTGGTTGAGGCTTTGCTTTTCCCACCTTTTGCTGCGCAAAGGATGGAGTACTCGTGTTCGTGCAGATGTTATGAAACTGCGGGTCCTTCGACTGCGCGCCTACAGGGCTCTGCTCAGGATGACACGTCTTCATTTGAGTGACACGCAATTTCCCAGGGTGGGAAGAAACAGGTGAATTTCGTGTGTGTCCGCTTGCATCTCGGCGGGTTTTTTCCAGAACCGGTAAAATAAGAGTGACGATGAAACGTCTGGTCACCTCTCGCGCATTATCACCACGACAAGGAGTGCTTGCAGAAAACCCTCTTGGTTGGGCTGAGCATTTTTTGTGCATGGCAAAGCGTAAATGCGGGCAGTTGCCGGGCATTTCTCCTGGAATCAATTATTTATGAGTGCTACCAAGCTGGAACCGACACATAGTGAACTGCAAGAAGCGGCGCAGAACCGGAAACAGAGCGCCAGGGAACAGAACGTTAAAGAACAAAATAGGGAACAAGTCTTTGACGCCTTTCGCCGCTGGGGCTATCTTCAGGCGCAACTTGATCCTCTAGGCCAATACCTTCCTGTAGAACCCATCCCCGAACTGGATCTAGATGGTGACGATGCCGATGAGGCCCGCAGCTATTACTGCGGTACGATTGCGGCGGAGTTCATGCATATTCCCGACCGCGAGCGGCGCAGCTGGATTTCGGCGCGTCTTGAAACTGAAGCTCCTAAAACAGACCACAAGCGGATTCTTGATCTGCTCATCAAGGCCGATGTCTTTGAGCAGGTGATTCAATCGCGCTACCTCGGCACGAAGCGGTTTTCACTCGAAGGTGTAACCGCGCTTATCCCGTTTCTGGATGAGCTCTTGCATCGCGCGAGCGAACTGGGCGCGGACAAGGCAGTGATGGGCATGAGCCATCGCGGACGTCTCAGCGTGATGGTGAATACGTTTGGGAAATCCCCTGCCGATATTTTTTCGAAGTTCGAAGATGTAGATCCACGCAGCATTCTGGGCGGCGGCGATGTGAAATATCACGTTGGCGCCACAGGGCACTATGCGACGCGTGATGGTAAGACAATGGGCTTGCATCTGGTTTCGAATCCGAGCCACCTTGAAGCCGTTGACCCGGTTGCGATGGGGCGCACACGCGCCAAGCAGGCGCGCTATGGCGAAGTAGGGCAGGATCGTGTACTGCCCATTGTGATTCATGGCGACGCGGCCTTTGCAGGTCAGGGAATATGGGCCGAGACGATGAATCTTGGCTCGATCGAAGGCTTTTCCGTCGGCGGCGGAATTCACATCATCGCAAATAACCTGATCGGATTTACCGCCGAACCGGCTGAGTCGAACTCATCGCGCTTTGCCTCCGACCTGGCGAAGCGGATGCCGATTCCGATCTTCCATGTGAACGCGGAAGACCCGGATGCCGTGGTGCGGATTGCCGCCCTGGCAGCCGAGTATCGCTACACCTTCAAGACCGATGTGGTGGTGGATCTGATTGGCTATCGCCGGCACGGCCATAGCGAAGTCGATGATCCGACGATTACGCAGCCGCTTCGCTATGCGAAGATCAAGGACCATCCGCCCCTGTATGAAATCTATGCGAAGAAGCTGGGCGCGGAGATCGGCGAGCGCGTAAAGGAATTGCAGTCCAACTTTGCCGAGGCGCAGAGCGCGGCGAAGAAGATGAAGAAGATGCCGACGCTGGCGGTGCTGCCAGATTACTGGGCGGCATATCGTGGCGGCAAGTACAAGCCGGAGTACGAAGTAGAGACTGGACTGACCGCGGATGAAGTCGGCAAGGTTGCTGCGGGGCTGGCGAAGTATCCGGCAAGCTTCCATATTCATCCGAAGATTAAAAAGCTGCTTGAACAACGCGCGGAGATGGGGCAGGGTAAGCGTCCTTTTGATTACGGCATGGCCGAGGCGGTTGCAATCGGCTCACTGCTGATGGAAGGAACGCCTGTGCGCCTGAGCGGACAGGACAGCCAGCGCGGTACCTTCAACCAGCGGCATAGCGTGTTGATCGATATCGAGAATGAAGAGACGTTGATTCCGCTGAATCATCTCTCCGATGATCAGGCGAAGTTCGAGGTCTACAACTCGATTCTGTCTGAGGCGGGCGTGCTTGGCTTCGAGTATGGTTATAGCCGTGATTATCCGGAGACACTGGTGATGTGGGAGGCGCAGTTTGGCGATTTCGCCAATGGGGCGCAGATCATCATCGATCAGTTCATCTCGTCGGGCGAGGACAAGTGGGGCTTGCTGGGTGGCGTGGTGGTGTTGTTGCCGCACGGATATGAAGGCCAGGGGCCGGAGCATTCGAGCGCGCGCGTCGAGCGCTATCTGCAACTGGCGGCGCACGACAACATGCAAATCTGCCAGCCTTCGACGGCGGCGCAGTATTTCCATCTACTACGGCGGCAGGCGATGCGAAAGTGGCGCAAGCCGCTGATTGTCTTCACGCCGAAGAGCATGCTGCGGCATCCGGACGCGGTTTCGTCAATAGAGGATTTTGCCCAGCCGCACTTCCTCAATGTGCTGCCAGAGACCGAAATTCCCAGCGCGAAGCGGCTGCTGATCTGCACGGGCAAGATCGGACACGAACTGCGCGTCGAGCGCGAGAAGCGCAAGGATGGAACCACAGGCATTATCTTCCTGGAACAACTTTATCCGTGGCCTGAAGCGGAGCTTGGGGCGGCGATCAAGGCGCATCCTGAGGCGCATGAGGTGATCTGGGTGCAGGAGGAGCCGGAGAATATGGGCGCTCTATCGTTCGTAATGCCGCGTTTGAAGCGGCTGGCGAGCGACCGGCAGGTGCTTAGCATTAAGCGGTCGGCAGCGGCGAGTCCAGCGACCGGATCAGCCAAGGCGCATGATCTGGAGCAAAAGACGCTCATCGAACTGGCTCTGAGCAGCGGGTTGCAGGAAAAAGCCAGCAAGTAATTTCGCCTTCGTAATGTGTAAAGGCCGCTTCTTCGGGAGCGGCCTTTGTTTTCCCGCATTATTCGTCACGGAGAACGCGCATGGGATCGACGCGCATGGCTCGCCATGTGGGCAGTAAGCACGCGGCGATAGATATAGCGCAGAGCACGAGCAGGATGGCGAAGTATGTTTGCGGATCGAACCAGGAGACACCGAAGAGTAGTGGACGCCACCAGTCGGTGGCGGAGAGACTGCGGGTTGCGACCAGTGCGATAAGGCTGCCGATGGCGAGGCCGGACACGACCAATCTAATGGCGCGGGTGAGGATCAACGCGGCCACATCTTTGCGGTCTGCCCCGATGGCCATGCGCAGGCCGATCTCGCGTGTGCGCGACGCGACCATGGCGGCGAGGGTGGCGTAGAGGCCGAGTCCACATAAAAACAGGGCGATGGAGGCAAAGGCGGAGATGAGCAGGGTTTCGAAGCGCTGGGTGCTGGAGCTGAGACTGAGGCGCATTTCCATGGTTTCTGGTTCGAGAAGGAAGAGCGTGGGGTCGATGCCGGAGACTGCAGCCTGCACTTGTTTTTCATACTGCATGGGGTCGCCTGTGACGCGGAGGACGACGGCGGGACGCATGAGCATGGAGGCCTGCGAGTAGGGGAAGATGGCCATGGGCTGAGCCGGGTCCTGAACGGAGGTTTGCAGAAAATCGGCAAGAATGCCGATGATTTCGCGGTTGTTGTGGATGGTGGGGTCGAGGTCGTTGGACTGGTTGCGGAGGAAGGTGAGGTCGGGGCGGATGTGCCTGCCGATGGGGTTTTCATCGGGGAAA
>Ga0206946_1077_pt1 | contig 24241 bp, 19 predicted proteins | sample Alteio_BWOrgHeat_2_FD_152965 | JGI IMG/M metagenome (GOLD analysis project Ga0206946, IMG submission 152965) | Enriched cells from forest soil in Barre Woods Harvard Forest LTER site, Petersham, Massachusetts, United States -... | ecosystem: Environmental > Terrestrial > Soil > Temperate forest > O... | reverse complement strand
CGAGACCGATGCCAATGCCCAGGCCCACGCTCACCCTGGCTTCGCGGTAACGGCCATTCTCTCGCTCGCACTCGGCATCGGCGCGACGGTTTCCGTCTTCAGCGTTATCTATGGCGTGATTGTGCATCCGTATCCCTATGCGGATCTCGAGCGGCTCGTCTCGCTCAGCGCGAGTGTGCCCTCCGGTGACTTCAGCAACGTCTACATCACTGGCCCGCAACTGCGCGAATTGCAGCAGATGCCCGCGATTGCCAACATAGCGGCCTGGACCGAGTGGGACCTGACGGTTACAGGACACGACGCTCCTGAAGATGCCGTCGCCTTCTCGCAGACAGCCGATACTTTTCCGACCCTCGGAGTTTCTCCCCTGATGGGACGGAATCTTGGCCCATCCGACTCTCTTCCAGGCCAAGAACCGCAGCCGGTCGTCATGCTCAATTACAAATTCTGGCAGCAGCATTTCAATGGAGATCCCAGCGTTATTGGCAAAACGCTGGAACTGACCCATAAGAAATACACCATCATTGGTGTAACCCGTCCCCATTTCACCTGGGGATGGGGAGCGGACGTGTATCTGCCGCAAAAAATTACCAGCGATCAGGCTCTGCAGTTCGGCGTTGTGATGAAGTTGCGCCCCGGCATAAGCTATGCGGCTGCGGATGCCCAATTGCAGCCGCTGTTGGAGCGCTTCGCTAAAGAGACGCCGACTCACTTCCCGTCGACAAAATTCAAAGTAGATGTCCAGCAGCTGAGCTATTGGACGATCCATCAGATGGGCGGCACCCTGTATCTGCTATTCGCGGCGGTTGCCATGCTGTTGGCCATCGGTTGCGGCAACGTATCGATTCTGCTGCTGGCGCGCGGCACGGCACGGGAGCACGAGTTCGCGGTACGCTCCGCGGTCGGCGCTAGCGGCTCGCGGATCGTGCGGCAGCTGCTGACCGAGTCGCTAATCTTGTCCCTCACCGGCGCTGGACTGGGCATTTTGCTCGCTTATCGGGTGTTGGACCTGATCATAGCGTGGCTGCCACAAGGCACATTTCCGCCCGATACCAATATCAGCGTCGATATGCCTGTGCTGCTCTTCAGCGTGGGACTGGCGCTGCTGACCGGCGTGCTCTTCGGATTGTTTCCGGCATTGCAGCTGGCCAAGCCCGAGGTCAGCCAGGTCATGAAGTCGAACTCGCAGAAAGTGGCCGGCAATGCGCGCGGCAAGCACGTGCATAGCGTGCTGATTTCCGGACAGATCGCTCTGACACTGTTGCTATTGACTGCGGCAGGCGCGGCCATCGAAGGCTTCTTGCGCATGCTGCGTGCACCTCTGGGTTACGATCCCCACAATGTCATTTCGGTCGGCATTCCGGTCCACGAAAACACCTATACCACCTGGACGGAGCGAGTGAATTACTTTGAGCAGCTCCGCGGGAAAATCGCCGGGGTTCCGGGCGTTGTCTCCACCGGAATTTCGACGAATGCTACGCCGCCGGCCAATGGAGATGAGGAGAAGTTTGAACTATTGGGCAAGCCTTCCGCGTCTCCTGAGGCGCAGACGGCGTTAATGAACTACGTCGACCCCGGCTATTTCAGCGCTCTGAGTATTCCCCTGCTGCAAGGGCGGCTCTGGAACCCCACCGAAGTAGCGCACGGCGCATTGATGGTGCTCGTGAATCGGAGCTTTGCAAAACTCTATTATCCGAATGGCGATGCGATTGGCCATTCGCTGAAAGTTCCCGCCATCAAGGCTGGCCCGCCGTATACCCTGACTGCGCCCGGCAGCGATGGCTGGCTCCAGATCATCGGCGTAGCCGGTGACGCGCTCGATCAAGGAATGGACAAGCCGGTGAAGCCCGCCGTCTTCTTGCCGTATAGCATCGAGATGCAGATGGGCACGCAGTTTCTGGTTCGAAGCCGCTCGAATCCGCTCGCGCTCGTACATAACATTCGCCAGCAGATGGCGACCGTGAATCCCGACCAGCAGACGTATGGAGAGATTGACGATCTCGAAACCTGGATTCACCTAGAGAGAGATTGGGCCAGGGGAAGGCTGATTTCGGCTCTTTTTGGCGCGTTCTCTATTCTCGCGCTCGTCCTTTCTGCAATCGGGCTCTACAGCGTCGTCTCCTATTCGGTCGCTCAGCGAACAAACGAGTTTGGCATACGCATGGCGCTGGGAGCGCGGCGCGGCGATGTGTTGAAGATTGTTTTCGCTTCGGCCGGGGTGAGCGTGGGCCTGGGCATTGGCATCGGTCTCGTGCTCAGCGTTGGGCTGAGCAGGCTAATTGCCAGCTGGATTGCGATCAGTTCCAGCAATCCGCTTCTCATTGTAGGCGTATCGCTGCTATTACTGACGGTCGCCGCTTTTGCTTGTCTGTTGCCGGCGCGACGCGCTTCGTCAGTCGATCCTATGACGGCGCTGAGACGCGAATAGGTTTTTCAGCGAAAACCTTTCTACTGGTTAGGAGGCCCACATGGCCACCGTTCTGCAGGACATTCGCTTCGCTTTCCGCCAGCTGCTCAACCATCCCGGCTTCGCCATCACGGCAATCCTCTCGCTAGCCCTCGGGATCGGCGCGACAGTCTCTGTCTTCAGCATTATCTATTCCGTGCTGTTGAATCCTTGGCCGTATGCGGGCGCCGACCGCATCGCCAGCATCGCTCTGCTGGATAAATCCGAAAACGGAGAGGACTACGGACTCAATGGGCCACAGACGCACGAACTGGCGAAGGCTCATTCGCTCGAATACGTTATCGCTTTCAATGGCTGGAACCTGACCATTACCGGCAGCGACGTGCCGGAAGATGTGCAGGCCATGTACTTCACCGGCAATCTGTTTCAGATGCTTGGGGTGCCACCCATGCTTGGCCGGTATTTTCTGCCCTCCGATGCTCCTGATGGCCAGGACCCGCAGCCCGTCATTGTCCTGGGCAACAAATTCTGGATGCACCACTACAACGGCGATCGCTCCATTGTGGGCAAAACCATACAGCTCGTGCATAAAACTTACACCGTTATAGGAGTCATGCCGCCCCGCTTCGGATTTATGGGCCCAGACGTCTACCTTCCCCTCAAGCTCTCCTCCTCTGTGACCGAGACGTACGGCACGATGATCAAACTCAGACCGGGAGTCACGACAAAGGCTGCTGCAGCGGAATTGCAACCGTACTTCAGGGAATTTGCCAAACAAACTCCCGACCACTTTCCCAAGCAGTCATACAAAATGGAGGTGCAGAACCTGAGCTACTGGGTCACGCATCAGATCAGCAAGACACTCTATCTGCTTTTTGGCGCCGTCGGACTGCTGCTGGCCATCGGCTGTGGGAATGTATCCATCCTGCTGCTGGCACGCGGCACGGCCCGACAGCATGAATTTGCTGTGCGTTCGGCCGTCGGAGCCAGCGGCTTTCGCATCGTTCGGCAGCTGCTCACCGAATCGCTGCTCATCGCGCTTACCGGCGCCGGGCTGGGCGTGATCCTCGCCTACCAGAGCCTCGGCCTCATCGTGGCGCGTCTGCCGCGCAACTCGTTTCCCAATGAAGCGGACTTCCACGTGCACTTGCCTGTGCTGATCTTTAGCGTCACCCTCGCGCTCGTTACCGGAATCCTCTTCGGCCTGTTTCCGGCCTTACAGCTTGCACGGCCTGAGATCAACCAGGTCATGCAGTCGAATACGCGCAAGGTTGCCGGAAGTGTGCGCGGCAAGCATCTGCATTCCACCCTTATCGCCGGACAGATTGCATTGACGCTGCTTTTGCTCACCGCTGCAGGCGCGGCGATTGAAGGCTTTGTACACATGATGCGCGTCGACCTCGGCTACAACCCGCACAATGCCATGTCCGTCGGCATTCCCGTGCATGAAAATACCTTCACCAACTGGTCCGAAAGGATGAATTACTTTGCGCAGCTTCGGGAAAAAATTGCCACATTGCCCGATGTGATCTCGACCGGCATCTCGACCAATGCAACTCCTCCCGATAGCGGCTGGACCCAGCCTTTCGAGCTCATGGGAAAAACCGCGACGGAAGACCAGAAGGCAAGCATTAACCTTGTCGACTCGAACTACTTCACCACGTTAGAGATTCCGCTCCGTCATGGGCGGCTGTGGGACACGACGGAAATCGCGCACGGGGCGCCAATGGCCGTTGTGAATGAGGCCTTTGTCCGGCACTACTATTCGAATGGCGATATTCTAGGCCGCTCCATAAAAATTCCATCGCTGAAAAGCGAGCCTCCCAACAGACTGGATGCGCCCGGAAGTGACGGTTGGCTGCAGATCATCGGAGTAACTGCAGACACCCTCGATGATGGCCTGGATAAGCCGGTGAAACCCGCAATTTACCTGCCTTATTCGCTGAATATGTGGATGTGGACACAGATTCTGGTGCGCAGCCGCGTCGATCCGCGCAGCATCCTACATAGCGTCAAACAGCAGATCGTTTCGGTCAATCCGGACCAGCAGGCCACACTCTGGGATGACGGGGTACTCGAAACATGGATCCACAACCAGACGGTATGGGCGCGGGGCCAGCTAGTTTCCATCCTTTTCGCTGCTTTTTCGATCCTTGCGCTCGTGCTGGCAGCGATTGGCCTCTACAGCGTCGTTTCCTATTCTGTTGTCCAGCGAACCAACGAGTTCGGCATTCGGATGGCTTTGGGTGCGCAGAAAAGGGATGTGTTGAAGATCGTGCTTGCCTCTGCGGGGGTGAGCGTGGGACTGGGAATTGGCATCGGACTGGCTCTCAGCTTCGGCCTGAATCGGCTCATCGCTCGCTGGGTGGAAAACAGCCATCACAGCCCTCTTCTTGTTCTAGGCGTTTCTTTTCTGTTACTTGCGGTGGCCACACTGGCTTGTTTGCTGCCTGCGCGCCGGGCTTCGTCCGTTGATCCCATGACGGCGTTACGGTGCGAATGAGCGATAAGGAGATGCAGCGACCGCTGCATCTGAAGAGGTTTAGCGAGGAAGCCGCCTCTGCCTGACCCAGCATCCAGCGAAAAAAAAGCAAATGCGAAACGATTTTGCGTTTCCTACATCTAACTCCTTGGGGATCTTGAAAAGATCGTGGGCATATGCGCGTGAAAACGCGAGTGGGCCAGATGAGCCAGGACTGTCCATGATATTCTATAAGTCTTTGGTGGACGTGCGCCTTGCACCCTGCGACATAGCTTCGCTCCGGGAATTGCCGAATATGGCCTCAATCGCACCTCGTCCGATCCAAGCAAACACAGACCCTAATCTTTCCCGGGAGAAAAACTCGCTTGGCAATGGAAGACAAGTACGAGGACGACATTCAGAAACTGATTGATACAGGTAAGGAAAAAGGTTACCTCACTTACGGTGAAGTCAACGACCTGATTCCGAATGACCTGAATTCACCAGACGATCTCGACGACCTGATCACTACGATTGGGACGCAGGGAATTGATCTGCTCGACGAAGGTGGCCCCAAGTTTGGCGGCGACAAGTACGAAGACGGCGAAGACGGCGAAGATGTTGAGCTGGACCTGACGCCGGGTACACTCGAAAAAACCAATGATCCCGTCCGCATGTATCTGCGCGAGATGGGTACTGTACCGCTGCTTACGCGCGAAGGCGAAGTAGAAATAGCAAAACGCATCGAGCGCGGCCAACTCCGCGTGATGAAGGCCATTTCTCGTTCGTCGATTGTGATTCGCGAGGTTGTCGGACTTGGCGAAGACCTCAAGCGCGGCGTGCGCAACATCAAGGAAGTGGTGATCTTCGACGAAGAAGAGATCACCGAAGAGATTCTGCAGGCGCGCGTGCGCCAGACGGTCAATCGCATCGACGCGCTGGTAAAGCATCAGAAAAAGGCGGCCGCGTTTGAAGAGAAGCTCGCGACCATCAACCAGAAAACGAAGGCGAAAGAGCATCGCAAAACCCGCTGGGCCATCGCGCGCGAAAAAGTCTATGTTTCACGCGTCGTCCGCGAGCTGAAGTACACGAACCAGGAGCGCAAGCGCCTTCTCGACAAGCTGAACAAGACTGTCGATTCGATGCGCATGCTCGAGCGCCAGATCAAATCGCTCGATCAGAAACACGATCAGTCGAAGAGCGAAGAGCTGAAGAAGGAATATCGACGTCAGCAGAAAAACTGCCGGATCGACCTCGAAAAACTGGAGCAGGAAGCCGGAGTCTCGATCGCCGAACTCAAGCGCACACAGCGCGAGATGATTCAGGGCGACATGGATGCCGAGCAGGCGAAGCGCGAGCTGATTGAAGCTAACCTGCGACTCGTTGTTTCGATTGCGAAGAAGTACACCAACCGCGGTCTCCAGTTCCTCGACCTGATTCAGGAAGGCAACATTGGCCTGATGAAGGCGGTCGATAAATTCGAATACCGTCGCGGTTACAAATTCTCGACCTATGCTACCTGGTGGATTCGTCAGGCCATCACGCGCGCCATTGCCGACCAGGCCCGCACGATCCGTATCCCGGTGCACATGATCGAGACGATCAACAAGCTCATCCGCACTTCGCGTCAGCTGGTGCAGGAGCTTGGCCGCGAGCCTACCTCGGAAGAAATTGCCCGGCGCATGGATATCCCGGTCGCGAAGGTCCGCAAGGTGCTTAAGATCGCGCAGGAACCGATTTCGCTCGAGACGCCGATCGGCGAAGAAGAGGATTCGCATCTTGGCGACTTCATTGAAGACCGCCAGGCCGTATCGCCATCCGATGCCGTCATCAGCGTCAACCTGAAGGAATACACCTCGCAGGTGCTGCGCACATTGACGCCGCGTGAAGAGCGCGTAATCAAGATGCGCTTCGGCCTTGAAGACGGCTCCGAGCACACGCTCGAAGAAGTAGGCCAGAGCTTCCAGGTAACCCGCGAGCGCATCCGTCAGATCGAGGCAAAGGCCTTGCGTAAGCTGCGGCATCCGTCACGGTCGCGCAAGCTCAAAGCGTTTGTCGACGGCGTCACCGAGTAAACATCAAGGCCACCCCGCAAAGGTGGCCTTTCTCTTACAACCCTTGTCTTCTATGCCGTACGCCTCAGGCGCTGCGATAGAGCTCCAGCACGAGCCGAGCTGCTGCTACATCTTCCGCGCCAATTCCAAGCGATTTATAGACCACCCGCCGTGCCTGCGGTAATGCGACTTTCCCCGCCAGCAATTCGCCCAGCTCGGCAAATACGCTCGCACCCGACTTCAAAATATCCCCAGACTCATGCATCGCCGCCTCACGCGACTCAACCACAATAGCCGCATCCATGACTGCATCGTCCAGCTCGCGCCGGTCGGGACCTACCGCCGCGACAGCGTTGACATAAGCATCGGCATTGAGCCATCGCCCCTGCACAAGCGGTTCGTTCACATGCGCCACAGTCACCACCACATCGCTACCGCGCACCGCCTGCTCCAGATCAGAAATCGGATGCGCATCGAACGCATCCGCCACCTGTCGCGCATGTTCAGGATTTCTGCCCCATACGCGAATCTCATCGAAGCTCCGAACGAGCCTCAGCGACTGAATATGCGCTCTCGCCTGTACACCGGTTCCCAACACAGTCAGCACGCGCGCGTCCTGCTTCGACAACAACCGCGTAGCCACGGCAGAAACGGCAGCAGTTCGCATCTCCGTAATCAGCCGTCCGTCGATGGAAGCCAGAGGTTCGCCCGTCTTCGATGAGAGAAGCTGGATCACTGCCTGGTGCGTCGGCAGCCCATGCGCCGCGTTGTGTTCAAAGACTGTCACCAGCTTGATACCCATCACGTCGCCGTCTACGGCTGGCATCAGGCCCCATAAACCGCCGTGCTCCGGCACACGCAGCACCGAGCGTACCGGCTGATAGATTTCGCCCGCGGAGAAGCGAACCAGCGCCCTCTCCAAAATGGGAATCAGCTCTTCGTAGGTCAGCAGGGGCCGAATCTGTTCTTCTGTCAAATGCAGCATATGAAAGCGATCATAGACGAAGGGTTTTGCGGTCCGTGCCGTTGTGGCCACCATGTTTTTGAGATCTCGCAAATAAGAATCAAAAACCGGAATGTGCAGCACGTTATACAATCCGCGTGATTGCTCATGGAGGTGGGAACGCAATGCTCAGAACAGTAGAAAGCATCTATGTCATCGTCGCTGTCGTTGTTACGTCGATCGCTTTTCTCTTCGCGCTCAACCGCATATGGCCATCCCACCACAGGCAGAGCTATAACTCGGTCTTTGCCTGGCAATTCAATTTCCTCGGAACCACCTATGGCGTGATCATCAGCTTCATGCTCTTCACCGCGTGGACCGATTTCTACGCCGCCGATTTGAATACAGACGCGGAGGCGAATGCACTCGTCAATCTTGCCCGTGTAGTTGGCGGCCTTCCCGTGGAGCAACGGGACGCCGTGCGGGCACTCGCGCAGCACTATGCCAATGTTGTGCTTTATGATGAATGGCCCGCGATGAGCCGCAGCGAGAGTCTGGAATCGAGCCGCACAATCATCCAACAGTTCTGGAGCGCGTTGACGCCACCAGCGACACTCACCCCAACGCAACAAGTGAGCCTCGATCATGCGTTCTCCGAGCTCTCATCCATGACTGAACATCGCCGCATTCGCCAATTACAGACCCTGCAGCATATGCCGGGAATATTGTGGGCCATTCTCATTCTGGGCAGCATCCTCACGATCTCCTATGCATGCCTCTTCGGCGCGGAGAATCTCAAACTGCACGCACTGCAAGTTTTTGGGCTCTCAGTTCTCATTGCTCTCTGTCTTACGGCTATCGCGGACCTCTCGCGGCCCTTTCAAGGCGGCGCGCATATTGAACCTTATGCATTCATGCGGGCAAAAGACAGCTTACAGTCCTATACTCCAGCTCATTAAGCTCATCGCTCGCCGCTAAAATCCCGGTGGCCGCTCACCCGCTACGTTGAATGCTTTTTCGAGCGCAAGTCCCACTCTGCCCAGCGTGCCCTCATCGAATAAGCGCCCAATCAGCGTGATTCCGTGCGGCACACGCCGAGGAGGAGAAAATTTAGGCAACGGCTTCTTCGGGTCGGGCGCCCAGTCACTGCGCGCCTCCGACACTTCTACGAAGCCTGCGCGCATCGTCAACGATGGATGCCCGGTAAAGTTCGTCAGCGTAAGCATTTCGTCGCGCAGTGAAGGCACCAGTAGTAGATCGACTTCTGAAAATACACGCGCCATCTCATTGGCTACCTTGCGCCGGAGGCGGTCCGCCTGCACAAAATCCACCGCGGAAAGAAAGCGCGACTGACGAAAGGTATTAGGCCACGCATCCGGCACCTGCGCTTTCAGTTGATCGACCTGGTGACTTAGCGTCAGCTCCTCAAAAGCTGCAGCTCCTTCTGCGAACAAAATCACATCGAGCGAATCATAGGGCCAGTCGGGAATGGAGACTTCGACAGGCGTCATTTCCAGCTTCTTGACGGTTTCCAACGCTGCGCGGTCCACATCTGTCGCCGGAGCGTCTTTCATCCAGTTCGGAAAATATCCGACACGCAACCCGCGTACGCTCGCGCTCGCATCGAAATCGAGTTTGCTTGGCACGCTCGACACGTCGTCCGCATCCGGACCTGAGATCGCTTCAAGCACCAGCAGCGTGTCCTCCACACTTCGCGCCATAGGGCCTAGCTTGTCGAGCGACCAGCACAGCGTCATCGCGCCTGTGCGCGCCACACGGCCAAAGGTCGGGCGCAATCCGTTTACCCCGCAGCGCATGCTCGGGCTGACGATACTGCCGCCTGTCTCGCTCCCGATCGCGAATCCCACCAGCCCCGCGGCGGTTGCCGCACCCGGTCCCGCACTCGATCCCGAAGAACCCTCTTCGAGCAGCCACGGATTCATCGTCTGCCCGCCGAACCAGATATCGTTCAGGGCCAGCGCGCCGAGACTCAGCTTGGCCACCAGCACCGCGCCCGCATCATTGAGGCGCTTTACCACCGCCGCATCCGCCGTCGGCACGCGATTGCGGAATGGCTCCGCACCGTAAGTCGTCGGAATCGCCGCGGTATCCAGCAAATCTTTCGCGCCCCAGGGAATGCCGTGCAGCGGCCCGCGATACCTGCCTGCCGCAATCTCTTCATCGGCCTGCCTGGCCTGCACCATGGCATGTTCGCGCGTCAGGGTGATCACGCATCTGAGTTTTGGATCGAATCTCGCCAGCCGATCCAGATAGATCCCTGTCAGTCGCTGTGAGGTCAGTTTCTTTTGCTCGATCCAGCGCGAAAGCTGCGTCACGGGAGCGAATGCGATCTCTTCATCGTTCGCTGGCAACGCCTCCCCATCATTCCTGCTGCGAATAAAACGGTCGTGATCCGGCCCGGCATGCTGCCCTGGCTGCACCGCTTCCACCCGTGACCATGGAGCCAGAGTCGTCTCGAGCGCAACCTTGCGCGGTCCAACGCGCCGTTCATATAACGGTGCCATTGCCTGCCGCCAGCTCGCAGCCGCTTCAGCTCTCTCGGTGGCACTCAGCTCGACTTCCACCAGCTTTTCCGCGTGCGCGAAAGTCTCCGCCGATACTTCGGGTCCCACTGCTGGAGCCGTCGCAAACGCGGGCGGCGCTCCCGGCGTGGAAGTAGCGGACTGCGAGACCGCAGGTTCCGGCGATTTCTTTTTGCAGGCGATGGCTGCCCCAAGCAGCCCAAAGGATGAATGCGTCAAAAATTCTCTACGTGATTTCGACATGCCTCTCCTGAAACGTCTTATTGGGAATGACTTTACTTTCACGGCTCCAATCGGCGAAGGCAGATTTTAAAGTAATAAGGGAACAGTCTGCCATTGATGAGAAGGCCTATCGCGATATTTGGGCAGGAGAGATCGCACCATACATCTCAACGGCAATGAATGGTGTATCTTGAATTTCCGGCCAGGAACCTGGCCCTGGCTCACACTCCGTGGGCTGCTTCCATACGCTCACGGAAGTCTCTGGCCCACGAACGGAATGCGCGCTGAATGTCTCCCCATGTCCTGAATCTGTTGAGACCACTGAACCACCTGCGACCACCTCTGCTTGTCATGAAGGCTACTATCCGTTCGCCCGATACGGAATCAAGCATCTCTCCTTCGATACTGATTCTGCCGACGCTCAGTCGGGGAACCGCCAGTCCGATGCCGGGAACCGTCATAATGGACGCAGTCGTCGCGGCACCTTTCACCACCGCATTCCTCGTGCCGCCTGTCGGTGACACATCCGTGATTGCGAAGTTCAACTCAAGTACACCCGGCCCCGGATCCTCCACGAATTCGAATTTGGAATCTTTGAATTCGTCGATGATAGTTTCCCGGAAGAATTCAGCCAGCCGATACAAATCATCGGCGTCGATAGCGTGGCCTCGAGACTCTGGAAGCAAATAGATATTGACTGGATCAAAGATGAATTTGTGATAGTTCTTGAGTGCGTTCGCATCTCTCAAGTAGAGAAGCAAGTCGCCATTACCCGGAGCGGGTAGAAGTTTCGAGTAATCGCCCAAAAAGCCGGAAACCGGCCGACCGTCAGCGGTTTCCTGCGCCTGTGCAGGCTCACCGCTTAATATCAAACCTCCCGATACGCTCGCGACAGTCAGTCCCGCAAAAAACTGCCGCCGTGTCCACTCTCCTTCAGCTGTTGTTTTGCTCATAGCCTCTCCTTTTTTCCAGAGATAGATCAGCTTATAACGACGATTCGAAAATAGAAATCGTCACAAATTACTCGTAGCCTGAGCACTCCATAGGAGACCGTAGACGATCGTTGTCCTGAGACGCCAATTTTCTGATTTATTCACTTGACCACAGATCATTCGGAGGCGTACCGTCGCCATCCGTACGATTGGGCCTTCGCTGCGGGCGCTCCCGCCCCTAAGTTTCACGACGAAGGAGAAGCACGAATGGCAACTCCACCAAAATCTCCAGCAAAATCCATTTCCATCCAGCAGCTCTCCGGCGCTGTCCACAAGGCAATTGCCAACGTGAAAGTTCCGCCAAAGACCGAAGGTCCGTGGGCGTATATCAATCCCGGAGTCATCTGCGGGATCATCTACTACGGCCCTGCCACGGAATTTGTCGAAGCGAAGACCGTCGCCGCAGCCATCGCTACCGCGGTTTCTGCACACGCCGGGCAAACCCTCGCACCCGTGGTTCAGGGAACGGCAGCCGGTGCGCAGGCCACAGCTTCACCTCACCTGCCGCCTCACGTCATTCTCGGATTCAAAGTAAATGGGCTGGCTGTTCACTTTTAGGTAAAGAACACCTCGGGAACGATCGAACAACACCGACCCGCAGCGAGAAAGCGCAACATGGATTTCTCGCCGCGAGGAGGACTGTATGGACCAACACTCAGGCTCGGCCTGTGAAAACCATCTCATGTGTCCAAGCGCACAGCCGGACATGGAAGGCAGCCGCGTGCTCGGCGTCATCGGTGGTACGGCTGAAGCACCTGAGGTCGCATATCTCAATGACTTCCTGCCGGTTAGCGATGAGGTGCTGGCCATGGCTGGCCCAGTCAAGCCGACCCAGGTCTTGCGCTTCGCCGCTCCCTGTCAGGAAAAGAAGTGCTGCCATTTCGACGGCAAGGATTGCCAGCTTGTGACACGCATCGTGCAGATCCTTCCCGCCATTACAGACGGATTGCCTGCCTGTCTCATTCGCGCCACCTGCCGCTGGTATCAGCAGGAAGGCCGGGACGCCTGCTATCGCTGCCCACAGGTTGTCACCTACATCGCCGAACCCAGCGACCAGATGCGTTTAGCGGCTGAGGGAAAAAGCTGAGCTCGCCCAAAGAATCATCTAAGCCACACTAGATTGTGAACGGAGACTCCAGCGACTCATCTCTGAGAGAATGGGTCAGGAGCCGTTCTTCAGGTTCAACATGGGCTAAATTTCGGCGATCCGTGGCATCTTCTTCCGGAGAGTTCGGTGACGGCATACGATGTCTTCTATCTTTGTGGTGGAATCTAAAATGGGCTATAAGACAGAACTGAAATCAAACACAGAATGGAAACAATGGGGACAAGACGACCCGCTTTGGAGTGTTGTTTCCTGGGCGGACAAGCAAAAAGATGGAAACTCGCCTTGGACGGAGGAGGAGTTTTATGCTGTCGGAGAATCTGACTTTCAGGACTTCATTCGTCAATGGCAACACTACGGAGTAAATCAAGATAGCTGCCTGGAGATCGGATGTGGCGCCGGTCGCCTGACCAAACAATTGGCGAGCACGTTTCAGCAGGTTTATGCGGTCGACGTCTCCGAAGATATGATCAATCGTGCTCGTAAAGCGGTTGGCGCGAATGTGCAATTTTCGGTGATTGACGGCCTGCATCTGCCGCAAGTGGATGGTTCCGTCAAAGCTGTGTTTTCTGCACTTGTTCTTCAGCATCTCGACAACATAGAGACAGGATTCTCCTACTTCCGCGAGTTTTTCCGCGTTTTGGATACAGGAGGAACGCTGATGGTGCAAGTACCTGTTTACCTCTTCCCCTACCACTCGAAACGGATGCAGTCACTCATGGAAGTACTGCACACCTCTATCCGACAGCTTGGCAGCATTCGCGCTGACATGAAAAGGCGTGCTGGCGTAAAGCTTATGAGGGTTACCCCATATCCAGTCGAATTGCTGCGTGATTTTTTAACAGGGATCGGTTTCAAATCCATTGAGTTCAGACTGTTTTCATTGAAAAGCAATGGCGACTTTTACTCATTTGTCTTTGCTACAAAGTAAGACCTTGTTGCGGCGCGACTTGGTAATTCGTCTATTTCGGTTCGCCTTCGGCTGATTCTCCACGACGCAGCTTCCATAAAATCTGCCGCAGCATTCCCAGCAGCGTCATTGCATCCGCCGGATTCAGGCTCATGCGCCGCACCAGCCGCCGCAATTGCGCATCATCCGCGCTGTTCAGGCGAGGCGGATATCCACTCTCGTCCAGAATCTCTGCCAGCAGTGCCGTCAGCCGCTCCTGATCGGCGGCGGCGGCCAGATCAATATCCTGAGACGATACAGCCGTGTTCCGCCCCAGCTCATACAAGCAAACCGCTGCCGCCTGCCCGAGATTCATCGACGGATGCCGCTGACCGTCCATTTCATGCATGGGAATAGTCATGATCCAGTTGCAGTGGCTCAGCTCCTCGCGGCTCAAACCTGTCTTTTCCGACCCGAATAGCAGTGCCACGCGTCTACCGTCTGCCAGTGCAGCCCGCAACAACCCACTTCCGTCCGCGACAGTGTAAAGCTGATGTTCCTGAGTTCTTTTGCCCACCGCAGTCGTCCCTACGACCAGATGGCAGTTGGCTACGGCGGCGGCAAGGCTCGCATACTCCTGCGCTCCCGCCAGCACCTCGGATGCATCCACCGCCGACCGTGCTTCGCTGAGTGCAATCGGAAAATCGCTCACCAGCCGCAGCGCAGAAAACCCGAAGTCGCGCATGGCACGTGCAACAGCGCCAATATTGTTAGGATTTCGTGCCCGTACCAGCACTACAGAAACCCGTTCGCGATCTTCCTGGGCTAACACCTTTGTCATTCTAGGCGGAAAGGCGCGATAGCATGCGTTTTTGCTGCAGGAGGCTGTCAATCCCCCCTTTTTGCGAGAGTTACGTGGAGGCTTTGCCCAGCGGTTTACGCGCGATTACGATGCGCAGCGGAGGAAAGGTATAAAGAGGATTTCCCCATCTTTTTTCGATCGAAAAACCCGCGAAACGAAGCTGGTCAGCGTATTCGCCAATGAGCTTGTAGTCGGAGATGATAGCCACCCCACCCGGTTTCAACACACGAACAATCTGCCCCAGGGCCTTTTGGCGTGTTGCGTGATCGTAGATATTGTGAAGGCACAGATTGGAAACCACGACGTCGAAGCTTCCGTCGGGAAACGGCATCTCCTGCGCAGGTACCCCTAGTATTGTGCAGCGATCGCTGATTCCCTCAAGCTCCAGGTTATGACGCGTCGCGGTTTCAGAGTTGCCGCCCATATCTTCGTTCGACCAGATATCGATGCCGGTTACCAGACCGCTGCCGCCGAGCGCAGCCAGCCGTTTCGCCGCTCCGGCCAATAGAAGACCGCGTCCACAGCCAACATCGAGCACCTGCTCGTCGCCACGCCAGCGATGCAGCGAGAGCATCAGATCCCGATGATGAAATTTGCCGAACTTCACATACAGCAGGTAGAGACATCCCTGAAGGGTAAAAATCCACCCCATCCAGAAGAACGTGGGCTTCAGGTGGAGGAACATACCGCTGATCCTTATCTGACGAGGCCCGAAGATTCCGAGGAGCAGGCAGGGCACGCCAATCAGAAAGAAATTGCGCAGGACATGAGGTGCGTCTATGCCGTAATCCGGCCGGCTCGATCTTCTATCGCTGATTCCCATGGAGGAAATACTCCTCTCTTCTTGCAGCTCCTAAGATACGTATTTCGGGCTGATACCGGAATCATTACCCTCCTCGGGAACGGGTTCGACAGCAGGCATTCTCAAGATTCCTGAGGATCTGAGTCTTCACATGCGCGTTAAAGAAAATCGCAAACGTCTTGCAATTGATTGAAAATAAACACATAAGCCAGCTCTTCATTGTATTGATAATAATCCACTCATATTTTATGAATCTATCGTGCTATGGTCTGAATCAGATAGATTGCAAGGCTGAAAAGACCAGCCTCATATCTCTTTAGAGGAAAATTGGAGGAATCCATGGCTATTAATCGTTGGGACCCGTTTCGTGGTGTATTCGTTCTGCAGAACCGTATGAACTCGCTTTTTCAGGACTTCAACCGCGGACAGGGCGAATCCGACGCTCTCGCGACACCAGCCTTCGTCCCCCCGGTCGACATTTATGAAGATGAGCACAAGATTGTCCTCAAGCTCGAAGTCCCGGGTATGCAGCAGGACGGTTTTGACATCCGTGTCGAAAACAACACACTGACCGTGCGTGGCGAGCGTAAGTTTGAGAAAGAACAGAAGGAAGAGAACTTCCATCGCATCGAGCGCCGCTACGGCAGCTTCTACCGCGCCTTCACCGTGCCGAACACGGTCAACACGGAAAATGTTGCCGCCAGCTATGACGCCGGTGTCCTGAAAATCGAACTCGAGAAGCGCGCCGAGGCCAAGCCAAAGCAGATCAAGGTTTCGGTCGGCAATGGTAACTCGATCGAAGCTCCGAAGACCGAATCCAAGCCCGCCGCTTAACCTGGCAGAACATCGGGCTCAGGCGGCCCGCGCCTCAAAAGTAAGGTAAAAACAAGGCTTTAGCCATTGAGGCATCAAAAGCATTTCGCGGAAGAGAGTCGTAAAATGGCTTTCTTCCGCTTTCTTACATGAATTGAAAGCTGAGAACTAAACATCTATGGCAATCCGTTGGGACAAGTTCACTGTTAAATCGCAGGAAGCGATTCAAGGCGCGGGCACACTCGCAACCGAAAACGGCAATCCTGAGCTGTTGCCGTTGCATCTACTCGCTGCGCTGCTCGAAGACAAGGAAGGCGTCATCGTCCCTGTCCTGCAAAAGGTCGGGGTCGCAACCGATCAGCTCATCGCCAGAGTACAGGAAGCGATCAGCAAACTGCCGAAGGTAGCTGGTGCAAGCGCGCAGCCCGGCATGTCGAATGCGATGCAGAAGGTCCTGGATCAGGCATTTAAAGAGGCCGACAACTTCAAGGACGAGTACGTCTCGACCGAGCACCTTCTGCTGGCCCTCGCTAAGCAAAAAAACGAAGGCGCACAGCTGCTCCTTGCCTCCTTGGGCGCAACCTACGACGCCATCCTCAAGAGCCTGAGCACCGTGCGCGGCTCGCAGCGGGTCACTGACCAGAATCCTGAAGCCAAATTCCAGGCGCTTGAAAAATACGCCAAAGACCTCACCGAACTCGGTCGCCGCGGCAAGCTCGATCCTGTCATTGGCCGCGATGAAGAGATTCGCCGCGTCATCCAGGTCCTTTCGCGCCGCACCAAAAATAACCCCGTGCTCATTGGCGAACCGGGCGTTGGCAAAACCGCCATCGTGGAAGGCCTCGCGCGTCGTATCGTTTCGGGCGACGTTCCGGAAATTCTGCGTAACAAGCGTGTGATCTCGCTCGATCTCGGCTCCATGCTGGCGGGCGCGAAATTCCGTGGCGAGTTTGAAGACCGACTCAAAGCGGTTCTCAAAGACATCGAAGAGTCGAACGGCCAGATCATCCTTTTTATCGACGAGCTGCACACGCTCGTCGGCGCAGGCGCGGCAGAGGGAGCCATCGATGCCTCAAATATGCTCAAGCCGGCGCTCGCGCGCGGCGAGCTGCGCGCTATCGGCGCAACCACGCTGAACGAATACCGCAAGTACATCGAAAAGGACGCGGCGCTCGAACGACGCTTCCAGATCGTCTTCGTCGGCGAACCAAACGTCGAAGACACCATCGCCATTCTGCGTGGTCTGAAAGAGCGTTATGAGGCGCACCATAACGTCCGCATCAAGGACTCGGCCATCGTCGCCGCAGCCGAGCTGTCGCACCGCTACATCTCCGACCGCTTCCTGCCCGACAAGGCCATCGATCTCGTCGATGAAGCCGCAGCCTCGCTAGCCATCCAGATCGGCTCTGTCCCGACCGAGATCGATCAGCTCGAACGCCACGCCACCTCTCTCGAAATCGAGAAGGCGGCGCTGAAACGCGAAAACGATGAGAATTCGAAGCAGCGCCTGGAAGCTGTCGAGCGCGAGCTGGCCGCGCTGCGCGAAAGAGCGACCGGTCTGCGTGCCCGCTGGCAGAAAGAGCGCGAAGCCATTACTCGCCTCTCTGATGTAAAGAAAAAAATTGAGGCCCTGCGCTTTGAAGCTGAGGAGCAAACCCGCCTCGGCAACCTCGAACGTGCAGCGCAGATCCAGTACGGTGAACTGCCCCGGCTCGAAATCGAGATGCAGCGGCTCACCGCCGCGCAGGAAGGCGCAGCCAACGCGCAGCGCATGCTGAAAGAAGAGGTCGATGAGGAAGACATCGCCGGCATCGTAAGCAAGTGGACCGGCATCCCCGTCTCCAAGATGCTCGAGGGCGAAGTGAAAAAGCTCGTCCAGATGGAAGGCCGTCTGCGCGAGCGCGTCGTCGGACAGGACGAAGCTCTCGCCAGCGTCGCCAATGCCATCCGGCGTTCACGCGCCGGTCTCAGCGATCCCAAGCGCCCCATCGGTTCGTTCATCTTCCTCGGACCGACCGGCGTAGGCAAAACCGAAACCGCCCGCGCACTCGCCGAATTTCTCTTCGACGACGAGCAGGCCATGATCCGCATCGACATGTCCGAGTACATGGAGAAGCACGCCGTAGCGCGTCTGATCGGTGCGCCTCCGGGCTACATCGGTTTTGACGAAGGCGGCCAGCTCACGGAAGCCGTTCGCCGCCGTCCGTATTCGGTCGTGCTCTTCGACGAGATTGAAAAGGCGCACCCCGACGTCTTCAACGTGCTCCTGCAAGTTCTCGACGACGGCCGCTTGACCGACTCGAAAGGCCGCACCGTGGACTTCAAGAACACGGTCATCATCATGACCTCGAACCTGGGCGCGCCGGTCCTCAACGTTGATTCGTTCTCGAACGAAGTCGCCTTTGAGAAAGCCCGCGAACAGGTCATGGACGTGTTGCGTCAAAGCTTCCGTCCCGAGTTCCTGAACCGCGTCGACGATATCGTCATCTTCCGTCCGCTGGGCGAAGATCAGCTAGTGCACATCATCGATCTGCGTCTGGCCGATCTCAAAAAGCTGCTCGTCGACCGCAAGATCGCGATCACCTTGACCGACGCCGCCAAGCACATGCTCTTCACGCAGGGCTACGACCGCGCGTATGGAGCCCGTCCGCTGAAGCGCGCGCTGCAAAAACTGATCCAGGATCCGCTGGCCATGAAGATCCTCGACGGTGAAATCCTGCACGGCGACGAAGTAAAAATCGACGCCGACAAACGCAGCAACACCCTCACCTTTGAGGTAACCAGCCGCGCCGGCATCCCGCTCGAAAGCCATGTAACCATCGGCCGGGCGTAAACCAGATGCCTCCGGCGGCCGCTACGTGCGGCGCGGTCCTCGCCGGACGGGCCTAAGCAAAAGGGGAAGAGCTCTGCTCCTTCCCCTTTTGCATTTCCACTCGCCACTAAATAGAGGCCGTCATTCTGAGCGCGCAATCCGCGCGAAGAATCCATGCGATGAAAAGCAAGCCACAAACACCATCATCTTTCAGCCCCAATCCTCAAACTTTGTCATCCTGAGCGGAGCGCAGCGAAGTCGAAGGACCTGCCGTTACAAAATTTCAGAAGGCAATTCCTCGGCTGAGTAAGCGATGACGCCACAGACATGGTTTTACTTCGCAGCAGCCCGAGGATGCGGCTGAATATTCTGGTTACGGCGAAAGCGGTTCTCTGGATCGTAGGCCGTTTTGACCGCGCGCAGTCTCGCATAATTCGTGCCGTAAGCTTCGGGAACACGTGCCATGTCATCCTGATCCAGGGCGTTGACATACACGACTCCCGCCGACCAGGCTGCATGGCTGAATAGAATTGCCGCGTCCAGTCAACGTGAACCGCGTCCTCTGCCGGATTTTCCCACATACTAATCAACACGAAATCGAACGCGGCGTCCCGCGCCGGAAATGGAGTGGTATCGTCCCCCACCCGGGAGACGGCTCCATGAGCGTGTTCCAAAATCGCGAGAGTGCGCGGCGACGTCCGGGACTCGGCAAATCGCAGGAAAGTGTCAATCGCATCATCCGGCAAATTGCGAAGGAAGCGGCTCTTCCAGTAGCTGCGAAGGCCAAAGGGCGCCACTCCATCGATCATCTGCTGCACCGCCTGATAGGGCATGCTGCGGATCAAATCGGCGATCGGGGATCCGAATTGACGCAGTGGCTCTAATACACGCTCACCTTCGGCAAGATCGTCTCCGCACCAGACGGGGATGAGCGCGAGCACTGGATGCCCGTCGGGCGTTGTTAATGCTCCGGCATACACAATCAGTTCATCGGGCAGTCCCGCCATCGTGAAATCGCGATAAAACCTGAGCACATCACGTGCGTCGGCTAGGGGATGAAGAACCATGCCGGAGATCACGGTGGTAATGGGGTACATGCGGTAGGTGATTGAGGTGACCACACCGAAGTTCCCGCCGCCGCCCTTCAGGGCCCAGAACAAATCAGCATGTTCGTTCGAGCTTGCGCGGATCAACTCACCGCTGGCGAGTACCACGTCGTAGGCAAGCGTGTTGTCGCACACCAGGCCGCAGCGCCCCATCAGCCATCCGACGCCGCCCCCAAGAGTCAGTCCGGCGATGCCGGTGGTTGATATCAGGCCGCCGGTTGTGGCAAGGCCGTACAACTGTGTCTCGCGGTCAAATTCGCCCCATGTGAGCCCAGTCTGTGCGGTCGCCGTCTGGTCTGCGCGATCGACAAAGATGCCTTTCATGCGCGACACATCGATCACCAGGCCATCGTCGACCATGGCAAGACCTGCAGCATTGTGTCCACCACCATGAATCGCCGGGTATATGTCCTGCTCGACCGAGAATCGAACAGCCGCGCTGACATCTGCAGGGCCGGTGCAATGTGCAATCGCAGCGGGCCGGCGATCAATCATCGCGTTCCAGATTCGGCGAGACGCATCATAATACGGCGACCCGGGCGTAGATATCTCACCACGAAATTGAGTTTCGAGCGCCTTGATGTCCATGGCCGTCTCCTAAAACGATAGGGATACTATCACGACCGGGTTACGGGACTAAGGTGAATTTCGCGCATATTGGTTTTTCGATTCAGGAACCGACGATTGGAGAGATTGGCCTTCACCTATCCGAAAGGCTCAGGAACATACTTACGCATCCACGAAAACAACTTACAATAACACCCATGAGCACCATCCAGACCATCCCCGTCCGCCGCATCACCGGAGAAGAAACCACCCTCGCCGAATTCCAGGGCCAGGTCATGCTCGTCGTCAACGTAGCCTCCAAGTGCGGACTCACGTCGCAATACGAAGGCCTCGAAAATCTCTATCGTCAGTACCGTGACCGCGGCTTCGTCATCACAGGCTTCCCATCCAATGACTTCGCCGGACAGGAACCAGGCACGAACGAAGAGATCCAGAATTTCTGCAGTCTCACCTACAGCGTCGATTTCCCGCTCTACGAAAAGATCAGAGTAGTCGGCGAAGACAAGCACCAGCTCTACAGCACGCTGACCGAGGCCAAGCCCACCTCCGTTAAACCCGACGGCGAGCCCTTCACAGAAAAGCTCATCCGCTTCGGCGTCCAGCCCAACGCCGAGCCAGAAATCCTCTGGAACTTCGAAAAATTCATCGTCGCCCGCGACGGAGCAGTCGCCGCTCGCTTCTCCCCTGACACGAAACCCGACGACCCGGCACTCGTAAGCGCCATCGAATCCGAATTAGCCAAATAAGCCCCAACACTGTCATCCTGAGCGAAGCCTTGCGCAAGCAAGGCTCGCTCTTCATCAGTTTTGTCGTGTATATGTCGTTAGCTGAGCCAGCTTACGAGGAGCCCCTGGAACAGGCCGTATAATCCAGAATCATGGTTTTGCTCTTTAGCGGAAGTTGGAGCCTCATAATTCTTTCACTTCTCATGTGGGGCTTAATCATCGGTGTTCCGCTCTTCGTTCTAGTCAAATTACTCACCTGGGTATTACACCGCAGAAATCGCCATAAGAATCCTGTGGGGACAAGCTGATCCCCACTGCCATAAATTTGGACTCATTTGCCCCCCACGCACGCCAGCGCTAGAATTCTCCGGCGGCGCAATCCCGCATCTCACCGAAAATCACGCGTCACCGGAGGACAAACGTGCGAGCAGCGCTTATGACCCGCGAGTACCCGCCCAACGTCTATGGCGGCGCAGGCGTTCACGTCGAGTACCTCAGCCGCGAACTCGCCAAAAAGATCGAAGTCGAAGTCCACTGCTGGGGCGATCAGAATTCAGACGAAGGCAACCTCCACGTCCGCGGCGCGCAACCATGGGACAAACTCGCACAAGGCGAGCCGCAGAAATTCTCGACCGCACTCGAAGCCATGAGCCTCAACCTGCTTCAGGTTAAGAGCCTTGCCAACGTCGACATCGTCCACACGCACACCTGGTACGTCTCGATGGCCGGATTTCTAGCCAAGAAGCTGCACAACATCCCCTTCGTCCTCACCACGCACAGCCTCGAACCCCTCCGCGCATGGAAAGCCGAGCAGCTCGGCAGCGGCTATGCCATGAGCTCATGGATGGAGCACACTGCCATCCTCGACGCCGACGCCATCATCGCCGTCTCCAAAGGAACGAAGGCAGACATCCTCCGTGCCTACCCCGACGTGAAAGCAGAGCGCATCCACGTCATCTACAACGGCATCGACCTCGCGCAGTATCAGAAAACCAGCGACACCTCCGCGCTCCCCGGCTTCGGCGTCAACCTTGCGCGGCCATACATTCTCTTCGTAGGTCGCATCACCCGCCAGAAGGGCGTCACCCATCTTGCCGATGCCATCCGCCACCTTCCGCCAAATACACAGGTAGTCCTATGCGCCGGGGCGCCCGACACCCCCGAGATCGCCGCCGAAATGCGCAGCAAAGTCGACGAAGCCCGCGCCCACAACCCCAACATCGTCTGGATCGACAAGATGGTTACCAAACAGGAGGCCATCCAGCTCTACAGCAACTGCGCCGTCTTCTGCTGCCCCTCGGTCTATGAGCCTTTCGGCATCATCAACCTCGAAGCCATGGCCTGCCAGGCCCCCGTCGTAGCCAGCGCCACCGGAGGCATCCTGGAAGTCGTCGTCGACAACGTCACCGGCTACCTCGTCCCCTTCGAGCAAGATCCGGTAACCAGCTTCCCGACTAATCCAGACAAGTTCGCCCACGACCTCGCCGCAAAACTATCAGACCTGCTGACGGATAAAGCCAAGGCAAAACAGTTCGGACAATCTGGCCGCAACCGCGTCGAAGAACACTTCTCCTGGACCGCCATCGCCGACCAGACCATCGATCTCTACCAAAGCCTGATCACATCACGGCCTAAATAAATAGCGAGCGTCAAAAAAAGTTGTCATCCTGAGCGAAGCGCAGCGAAGTCGAAGGACCCGCACGAATGAAATTCGTGCGCCAATTGCCTTGCGCAGCAAGGTTCATCTGTAAGAGAAATACGAAATGGAGGTGAGACACAGGTGCCGTTAGACAATGCCGACGAACCTCAACAAGGTACCATCAAGGCACAGTAACCACAATCTTTCCCACCTGCGCATTCGACTCCAGATACCGGTAAGCCTCCACCACCTGCGCAAATGGAAACGTCTTCGCAATCTTCGGCTTGAACCGTCCATCCGCCAGCCGGTCATACACATACTTCTTCGCAGCCGGAAGCTTCTCAGCATTCCGCGTAAACTCCATCAGCGTGTAACCGCGGACCGTCAGCCCATTCGACAGCACCGGAACCAGCGGCAGCGGAGTCGCCTGCGCCGACAGCGCCCCATACTGAAAGATGATCCCCTGCGGCTTCGTCACTTCAACCAGCTTTTCGAGAAACGGCCCCGCCACCGGGTCGAAGATCACCCGAGCGCCCTTGCCGCCCGTAATCTCCTTTACCCGTGCAACAAAATCCTCCTCCTCGGTCGCGATCACATGATCGGCGCCCAGCGCTTTCAGCTCCGCCTTCTTGCTGCTCTTCCGTGTCGTCGCAATCGACACCGCACCCTCAGCCTTCGCAATCTCAATCGCCGCAATCCCCACGCTGCTCGATGCCGCAGGAATCACCACAAAATCGCCCTTCGTCAGTCCAGCAATCCCAATCAGGGCGCCATACGCCGTTACATACTGCATCCAGATCGCCGCGCCTTCCACCGCCGACAAATGCTGTACTCGTTCAAATTGAAGGCAGGAATCGTCGAAGCCCGCTTCCCGATCCAGCTCTTGTCCACATCCGGCCCAACAGCTTCGACCACGCCAGCCGCCTCATATCCAAGCCCCGCCGGCAGCTTTGGCGCATAAATGTATTGCCCGTGGTAAAACATCGACTCAGCCCGATTCAGCCCAATCGCCTGCACCTTCAGTCGCACTTCTCCCTGGCTTGGTTGCCGAGATGGGACTTCCTCAATCTTCAGCACTTCCGGACCGCCTGTCTCATAAAAACGAACACTCTTCGGCATTGGAATCTCCTGTGCCGATTGGATGGAGACGGCTCGAGGAAGGATTCGACCTGGCTAAGGGCTACGCAATAAAAAGGCCCGCCGTTTTGGCGGGCCTGTCCATGAATGGCGCGCGGGCTACACCCACTCGCCCTTCCGCATCAGCGGCTCAGCCGTGCCGGAGGCTGTTACGCCATCAAT
>Ga0206946_1105_pt2 | contig 24559 bp, 26 predicted proteins | sample Alteio_BWOrgHeat_2_FD_152965 | JGI IMG/M metagenome (GOLD analysis project Ga0206946, IMG submission 152965) | Enriched cells from forest soil in Barre Woods Harvard Forest LTER site, Petersham, Massachusetts, United States -... | ecosystem: Environmental > Terrestrial > Soil > Temperate forest > O... | reverse complement strand
ACGCTATTCGCAGCCTGGACAGCGAGCACATTGCGCAGGATCATTCCGGCCCGCCGAGGGCTGAGTTGCAGGCCAGCCTGGGCCAGTAGTGCGACGAGCAGGCGAACGTAGATCACAAGTCCATCCGTGTGATCTGCTTCGAGCAATTTATAGGCATGCTTGCCGTTTGCAATCTCCTCCGCAAACCTGGGGTCAGGCCCAATCTCCGCATCAGTGCCTCGACTGCGAATCACGAGCCCCTGGTCTTCTTCGCTCAGCTGCTCCCAGGTGGGAACTTGAACCACGAATGCAAAACGATCGGCCAGTGCAGCATCGAGCGGTTCCGAGCCGAGATAGGCTTGACGGATGTCCTCGTCGTTGCTGGGAGGGTTCATTGCCGCCCAACGATAGACAAGATCGTTCAGTTGGATTCCCTGGATTCGCCTCTCATGGATAATCGGGAACAGTTTGTTCTGCATGTCGGGGCGGCAGCGCGAAATCTCGTCGAGGAAGATGGTCTGCGCTCCCCAGATCGCTGCCGGAGTCGGGACATAATCGAGCTGGCCGTTCGCGTTCGGCAACGGATAGCCGACAAGGTCGTCGAAATTCAACAGGCTGGCATTGTAGTGGCGAGATTCAAGGCCCAGAGCCGCTGAGATGCGGTTCAGCAGAAAGGATTTTCCTGTTCCGTGCGGCCCGATAAGCAGCAGAGGTTCGGCCGTGATGAGAGCCGCAAAGATGACCGGCTCGATCGGCGTCATGCCGATCACTCCCATTCGGGTCAGAAAAGTAGATGAAATTGGTTGATGCACGCTTCCTCCGAAACATGCATCAGGAGCTTATTTTTGACACGAAAAATCCCGCCCAAGACACCAGGCGGGAGCTTCGAGGGAGAATATCTTTCGGAACTTTCGTTCCGCGCATTGAGCGTTTCCGCTCTAGGCACCGTGGCTTCTCCTGCTCGGTTGTCGGATCCGGGTTCCCCGGATCGCTCCTGATGCTGACTAAACCATACAACGAGTCCGTGTACCTTGCAAGCTTGAAAGCCGCGTAAAAACACGACTCGTACTTACGCAAGTGCTGTTTCTGTGAGGAATTGGTGTGCCTTGCCACGTTACGAAGGTTATGCAAGCGCAGTTGGAACGCTTTTATATCCAGTCTTGGGCGATCAAGTTTAGATGACAGTTATTGTCCGATATGCTGACGAGAATCGTAGCGCAGCAGAGTAAGTTGAGCGTACAGCAGGAGAAGCTGCTCCCCCGCGACAAACGAGATCGAACATTTGAAGCTGGTCATTGCCCGGCTGCGGCCCAATGATGTTCGGGACAAAAAAGCGAGAAGGTCACGCGCGAGCTCTTCCAGCTGAAACTCAAGCTGGAAGAGCTTGAGACGCGCCGAAGCGAACGCGCCGCAACTACATCAACAGCCGCAGATACTAGGAGCAAGCCTGCGCGGCGTCCGCTGCCTGAGCACCTGCCACGTGAGGTGCACACGCATCTGCCTAATGAGACGGCATGTCGGGAGTGCGCGGCGAGCTACGCAAGCTGGGTGAAGATGTCTCCGAGATGCTGGAGCACATCCTAGCCAGATAGGTCGGAGGTGAGGTGGCAAATGGCAGGGATATCTTGCGCAGCAGTTCGGGTTGTACGGAGCAGTTTCGGACGATGATTTCGCTTGGCTGAGCCAGGGCCCGCACCCGCAGACTGCAGAGCAGCTTGTGAAGCTGCGGGCTTCCCATACACCGATTTGGACGGAAAGACGGTAAAGACATGGAACACCGTGCCGTTGGGATGCGAACTTATCGGCACCGAAATCCGCATCGTTGACGGCTCGGGTGGGGGTGACGACCGGGTCGCCGCGCCAGAAAGGAACGTTGACCGATTCTTCGCGGTCCTTAGGACTCAGCTGATTGGATCTGCTATCCCCGCCAGCATCCCACGAAAGGGAGGCTGCAATTTTGAGCCAATCCGCAAGGCTATTGGAAGGTCCTCTACATTGATGAGGACGATCGTTTACGCACTTTCGAGAATTTTCTGGCAAATGCCTGATCCGACTGGACTGACAGGAGCGCCTTGGGGATAAGTCAATCTGACGCCAACATTGATGGTATTGCTATGGCTTGGTTGAGGAACCGTTTTTCGGATAGAGACTACAAACCGACTTCAAGCGAATATCTCATGGCCTGGCAAGCGCCGTTCTGCTTTACAAGTGCTTTCAGGGATTACGGCAAAAATGAAAATGCTTGGCGAAAATTGATGGGACAGCCAGAACTGCCACCCTCAAAAGCAAATATCCTGTTTCCCTACCACGCGCAATTCCCTGGGAGACACACGGTATCTTGTGACGTTGGTATATACGACCCCAATGATACCGTCGCTTCTATGTCGAAACGCCTGTTTTCACTGATTTATATGAAGTTTATTTTGTACCTTTCAGTGGGGTCTGCTCTTGTAGTGCTTAGTTTTCTCATTAGGGCTGCTGCCAGAGAGAAGCGTAATCGGCTGCAAAAAAAGCAAACCCAAACTCCTACACTCCCTTTCAGCGCACAACCGACAAGTCCTCCTATCTCAGGGAGCGATGCACCTGCCCCCGATTCCACACCGCCGTCGGCCCAGCACTAGCTGGGAGCAGGACATCTTCGGAATATCGCAATAAGTGCGAAGAGTAATGAAGGCGAGCGCGGCGGAGTCCATCTCCGCGTCCGACTTCTCCTCGATCGTTGCCGACGCGCTCGCTGCTTTGCCTGTCGGAGCGCGCCATGCGCTGGCCTTCAGGCTGTTTGAATCGGCTTCCGCATCGCGCCTGGTTGCGGCAGTTGCCGAACAATGTGCCGAACTCTACACCATGGTCGCAACTGCACAGGCGGTGCATGAAAGCATTACATCCAAGAGCGTTAGGCATTGTGTCTGGCAGCGCGTCGTCCAGATTCTGGCGCGGCTTGCGCCCGATCTTGAGGAGACCGTCTTAAAGACCAACCTGCTCTGCGGGCTCTTCAACTCGAATCAGCTTGCAGTCGAAGAAGACGTTGACCGCGTTCTGGAGGCGTGGGAACGGGTAAGCGGCGAATTTTGCCTTCCTGGTCGGCAGGAAGAGACGAGCGCTGCATGAGAACTCAGGCTCCAGATCTACTCCACAACATGAGCGCGCCGGCGAAAACGACCATCAGTCGGAAAGCTCCGGCAAAACGGATTTTCGGTTTCGGCATCATCTTTGCGCTACCGCAGCAGGGCATTGCTGCATATCCAAGCCGGCTTCTACGGTGGTTAGGAGACGAAAAGCGACGGACAGCAAAGGCAGCCGAGGAAGAGTTGCGCCGTCGCATTCAGGCCAGGGCGCTTGAACTGCCGCTGCCGCCCGTGACAGCGGTCACTGCACAAGCTCACGAGGGGGATATCCCGTGCACTGACTTGTTGACCATTGTCACGGTGCTGGCGAAATCCTCCTCGCGTGTCTATCTGCGTGATAAGGAACCAAACCTGGCGTCAATCGTAACTGGCCGCCGCCTCATTTTGATTCTTCCGAAAGAGATCGCACTATGACGCATACAAAAAAGTCGCTCGCGGAAAGGATTCTCGATTGTTTCCCCAGCGGCACCTACGCGCTGCATGCGCTTCTTCAGCTGCTGGAGATTTTAGAAAGCCGCACCGTCGAGACAGCGGCGGTTGAATGCCGCATCCAGCCCAGGCTGCTTATTAATCCTGACTTTGTCGCTACATGGGCTGAGACTCCAGAGAAGCTTCTCATGCTCGTCATGCACGAACTGCACCACGTGCTGCTCGGTCATACTCGTCTCTTTTCGTGTGTGACCAAGGTCGACAATCTCGTCTTTGATGCCGTCATCAATGCGCTTCTGTGCCGCATGTTTCCCGGCAAGGCCTACACGTCGTTCTTTACCGATTTTTATGATCAAAACCAGTTTCCAGTCTGCCTTCTCCGGCCTCCATCGGGCTGGAGCCCGGGTACCTACCCAGCTACGCCCAGTGCTCTACGAGGCAGGAAGATGAGAGCGCTGGCGGAAGTCCACCGATCCTTGTACTCGGAAAAGGGTGCTACCTATCACGAGATCTTTGACGCGTTGCGGTATTCCCTGACAGAGGAAATGGTCGCCGGCGTTCCCCTTCTTGGAGATCACACCGAACGCGGATCGCAGTTTGGAAAACTCGATGCTCGCTCACCGCTGCTTTTCGACGTGGTGCGACAGATCGTCGAGCGCTGGCCCCAACCGCCTGATCCAATCCGCGGTCGGTCTCTGGCTGAAATCCTAAAGCAGGAGAACATCCAGGTATCTAGAGAGCCTTCCAATGGAGCGATTCTTCGCAGCCTCCTGCGGAGAGTCGCTAACGTGGGACGAGTTGGGCGCGGTGCACCAGTTCCGGGCAAAAAGACCATAACCATCAACACGCCGCTCCCGGCTTTTGACCGCAGATCAATTGTGCTAAATGCACTGGGCGTGCCGAACCTGCTCCACGCGGCTCAGCTGGATTATCCCCATCGGGTGGACGGCGAAAAGGTTCACGTCTATCTCGACGTGAGTGGAAGCATCGGGGACCTGAAAGCAGCTCTCTACGGGGCCCTGCTCGAATGCCAGAGTTTTGTTTATCCGCGAGTGCATCTCTTTTCGACCAAGGTCGCGGATGTGACTACTGGCCAGTTGCGCAGCGGCACGTGCCAGTCCACGAACGGAACCGATATCGTCTGCGTTGCAGAACACATTAGGGACCATCGCATCCGTCGCGCGGTCCTGGTCACCGATGGCTATGTCGGCCAACCCGAAGGACTCGATCACGAAACACTCGCAGACACAACTCTGGGCGTAGTGCTGACCCCGGGGAACTCAACCCGCAAGGATCTTGCGGACGTAACGAAGCACTGGGCCCAGCTGAACCATGGAGGAATCCAATGACAAGAAGCTACGTTGCCGAATTTGTTTTGCCCGGGCACCCGGACAAGCTCTGCGATGCGATTGCAGACGCCCTGGTCGAGGAAGCGTGCCGGCGAGAGAAGCGTTCCCTGTGCGGCGTGGAGGTGGCTATCCACCGAGCCACCGTCTTCATCACCGGCCGCATTGCCTGTAGGGAGACGGAGTCGATTCCCTTTGATCGGATTGCCCGCGATGTCCTGCGCTCAGCGGGTTACGGAAAGGAGTGGCAGCCCGATCCGGACAGCCTGCGGGTGGAAGCCGATCTTTGTCTCGGCCCGCTCGATGACGGCGAGTCGGAATTCCGTGCTGTTTCCGACGATCAGTCGATTATTACCGGGTACGCTGTCAACCTGCCGGGGACAAACTACCTTCCACCGGAACACTGGCTCGCCTACCGCCTCAGCAGTGCTGTGGAACAGCTTCGCATGAAGCAGCCGGAACTGCTGCTGGGGCCGGATGGAAAGGTCACGGTGGTCTACGAGGAGGACAGTGAACGCAACCGCGTCGTGGGATTCAGCACTTCGCTCCAACAGAAGGTAAACGGTCCGGCGATCGAACTGCATCGAGCTGTGCTCTCGGTACTAAAGAACGAACTCGCCGCAGTTGCGGAGGCGATACCGGGGTTTGATCCGGCGGTTCCTGTTGAGGTGCACGTGAACGGCGCCGGGAATTTCGAGGTGGGCGGGCCGGAAGGTGACAACGGTTTGAGCGGTAAGAAACTCGTCATCGATGCCTATGGCCCGCGAGTACCCATTGGGGGCGGAGCTCTCAGTGGCAAGGATTTCTTTAAAGCAGATCGTGCAGGAGCGATCCTTGCACGGCGAGTGGCGAAGGCTGCAGTGCAGACGGGCGCGATGCGTGAGTGCACCGCAACGGTAGCTTTTCTGCCCGGAGCCCGACAGGCGCGTCTCGTGTCATTGCGCAACGATTCAGGGGAATATCTCGACTGTACTCGCTGGTCTGCAATATCAGATCGATCCCTTGAGACCATTGGCGAAGCCTACACGGGGCTGCATGAGCTGGTCGATGTGGCTCGATATGGTCACTTCACCCGACCTGAATTGATGTGGGAACAGTTGACGCTGACATACTCCGAGGTGAAAGCTTTATCGGACGCGAGAGCATTTGCGGAGGAAGAGGAGCGGATGCGCCAGAGGCGGAAGGAGTGGTTCCTGAAGAACAATCCTACGGCTACACCCGAGGAATTCGAAATGGTGGAGGCGTTTGGCTTCTAGGCGCCCATGTCCGCGGAACTGAGCTGCTCTACTCGAACCCGATCGTCGTTCACGAACTGAAGCGTCACAAGGAGAAGACTCAAATGCAGGACAGCATCAACCAAATCGTTCAAGGATTTCTTTCCCGAGGTCGAGACAAGAAAGCTCAAGCCGTACAGCTTTATCAGGAGACGTTCGACTTGGATGAGATCCAGTCCAAGGCGGTCTGCTGTGGCACGATTGTTCCGAATTGGTGGCTGGAGTTTGATCGGGCCCCGCTCGAACTCCTTGAGGAATTGTTTTCACCAAAGCGGATCCGGGAATTGGAATCTGGCGCGGAGTCGACAACTCGGGAACGGAAACGCTACCGAACACATCGCCTATCGCAAGTCAGGGATGGTGATTATGATGCCGATGAAATCCCCGGCTTTTGGATTCACCAAATCATGGATTTAAAGGGTGATGACATCTTCGGGCTGACCACGGTCACCGGCTATTCGTTTTCATTCATAGGTACACAGTTTCACGGTCTTTTCTCCTGGGTGGAGGATTGTATTGACTATCTGAAGATGCGCGGGGTGGTCAGGGATCTTCAGCATTTTCGGCGGGTGAGGAGGCGTCCAGCAACACTTGGTTGGCGAACTCATACTGTCATCCAGGAGTCAAACCTCCAACTCCCCTTCCTGTTTCCCTGAGAAAGGGAAAGCGGAGGCAATCATCAACACTTTGCACGCAGAGACTAAAAAACTCGGGTGGGTACCGAAAACAGGAAGCGAAGCGCAATAACACCAAAACAAAACGCTTTGCACTGCGTGACACGCTGAACTGGAAAGAGAGATAGAGATGAGATCAGACGAAGAAATATTGGCAGACCTCAGCAGGGTATTGAAGGAGGGTATAGAGGACGGGTCGATACACTTCAACCCGCCGCCCGCAAACTACTTGAAAGAACTATTGGACGACGAGCAGGGCGAATGCGGACAGCCTCAACGGTCTCGTCAGGAGGGAGCTTCTGACTATGATTCGAAATGATCTGTTCTCATCGGAATCGGTCTCTGAAGGGCACCCGGATAAGCTCGCCGATCGGATCTCCGATCGCATTCTCGACGCTTTTCTTGAACGGGACCCAAAGGCTCGCGTCGCATGCGAAACCATGCTTGCTGATCAGTTTGTTGTTGTAGCAGGCGAATTCAAGACTCGTAGCCAGGAAGTCTTCGATGAAGTGTACGGGAGAGCTAAAGCACTAGTGAGGAGCGTTCTGCGCGAAACTGGCTACACCACTGCGGAGTCCGGGATTGATCCGGATCAGTGCGAAATACAGATCCGGTTCAACTGCCAGTCCGCGAACATCAGCCAGGGCGTCGACGGTCTCAAAGGCGTCCTCGGTGCAGGCGATCAGGGACTCATGTTTGGGTACGCCACGGATGAAACGCCCGAGCGAATGCCGGCGCCGATTCTGTATGCGCATCGGCTGGTGCGCAGGCTGGCGAACCTGAGGAAGAGCGGGAGCGTTCCGTGGTTGCGCCCTGATGCGAAGTCGCAGGTGACATTCTTCTATCGCGATGGTCTGCCGACCTCAGTGAATCGAGTGGTGCTTTCCACGCAACACGAGGATTCCATAACCAATGAGGAACTCATCGAGACCGTGGAACGGCAAGTGATCGATCATGTAATTCCTCCCGAGCTTAGATCAGCGGACTACTGTGCCTTCATTAACCCGACGGGGAGGTTTGTCACGGGCGGCCCGAACGGTGATACCGGGCTGACGGGACGGAAGATCATCGTGGATACCTATGGCGGAGCCGCCCCACACGGCGGCGGGGCATTCTCAGGAAAGGACCCATCGAAGGTGGATCGCTCCGCAGCTTACATGGCCCGGTTTCTGGCTAAGACCGTTGTCGATCGAGGATGGGCGAGCCGTGCGCTCGTCCAAGTCGCATACGCGATTGGAGTAGCCGATCCGGTCAGCTTCGCGGTTGAGACTTTCGGAACGGAACGCAATTCGCGGAGGAACGTGAGAGGCGAACTGCTTCGTGAATTTGACCTCCGCCCCGCGGCAATCATTGAAACCCTCGATCTTGAGAGGCCGATCTACTACCCGACAGCGGCATACGGCCACTTCGGGAGGACGGATCTGAACCTTCCATGGGAATTGAGCCGAGCGTAGTATCACTTAACTGCTCAGGCGCTCTGCGTCTGAGCAAAGTGGAAGAACATATGAGTGAGTTGAAGGCCAAAACCGAATTACTCGCCGCCTATCGAAACACGGATTTCATAGTCGAAGCACCGGGAGGCGATCTTATTATGCGATGCGATGAGAACGATGCTGCCATTGATGATCTGCTTCGGAGCATGGGGAAATCTGAGTGTGCGTTCATAACCGCCCATAATCCAGGCTCTCAAAAGCTACCGGATATCGAGAACGCACACCGCCACCAGATGCTGTTGTGTGAGGTGAGAGGATTGGGCTGTCCTCACTTGCCTGGGCGTGGCGTTGGGAGGGACGGTAATTGGGAACCGGAAGAGAGTCTTTTCATCGTCGGCATTTCAAGAACTCAGGCACAAAAATTGGGGCACGCTTTCGGTCAGATCACGATTGTAGTGAAAAGGTTGGGTTATCCAGCCGAGCTTGTATTGTGTTCGTGAGAGCGACGGGGCGCGGACCTTCAGTCGGATATCCCTAGTTGCCCGGTGTGATCGTTTTTTGGCTTTGGCTTGGGTCTTTCGATGCGATTTGGTTTCTCGGGATTGGAATCGTCATTCGCTATGGGCTGATTCAGTAATGGCTCATTGATCTTCACATTGTTGATGCGTCTGCCCACTCGCTGGCGAGGTCCACTCTCGCGTTAAAGCGGCTTATCCAACAGAATTGTCAATAGCCACCAGGCACATGCCGGTTGAAATATCGAATCAAGCGATCAAAACACGCTGTGCGGATTTCTCGACGCAGCTCAGTGTTCCACAGGGCCCATATCCTCGGCGACCACCGAACAGAAACACCTTCGTCTATAACAAATGATTCGGTCAAGAAGCGTACCGGGTTTTGTCGAATTACCCGCTGCCACGCAACGATGCTCTTGCGCGATAACGAACCTGGTTTGGCTCGATTAGGGTTTTCTTCCGCCTTGCGCTGAACCGCTCGCTGCCCAAAGAATTCTTGAAACCGCTCAGCTAACGTTCTCAACGGAACGCGGCCCTCCAAATCTGAGAGTTCAGCCATGAGCATAAGCAATAGCATCTTGTAGCACATCGTCATCGGGTGTTTCTCGATCTCATAAAGAAGCTCATGGGTGGTAGGGGCGAGAACTCCGGGCGTTGACCGTGTCTCCATAGTGCCTAGCGATATTTCAGGAGTTCTTGCCACGCACTGCGACAGACGGCGTTCAAACTCGTGTTCGGGATATTCGCGAAACTCATATCCGTGTTCATCGAGAAACTGTTTGTGTTGAGGGACGAGGCGGTTCGCAATGAACATCAATCGAAGGGGTGTTGAAGGGTATTTCGCACGATAGTCGAAGAAATAGTAGAAATGTCGCTGAAGGTGATCTTCATCCAGGCGACCGCTCTGGATCTCAACCAAAAGCTGACGAGAAAAGGCATCGCTGAAGAGCAGATCGGGACGCCTCCCGTTAATTACAACCTGTCTCCGAACGAGAGTCAGCCCGGATTCAATGAATAATTCCGGGCATGTGGCAATAGCCTCTTCCATCTTCCTTTCGAGCATGGCGGGACACTAAGCGCTACTGATTTGCATGTCAAGGGTCCTACTGACATCGGAATCAGGCGAAATCAGTTGTGACGATATCGTCCGGGATCTTGTTCAAGAAGCCTCTCCCTGTCCTTTTAGGCGCTGATCAAACGGATATGAGAGTGCTTCTACGATATGAAAGTCCGCAGCTTGCTTGTGAGATGGATTGAAGAGAAAGTTGACTGTCTCCGGAACAAGGACGCTCGGCACTTGAAGGAGAACGCTGTCGTTCTTTTCAAGCCATGCCGTTCCAATGTCGCGGGTCACTTCCAGTCGAGTGCGCCAATCCTGCGGCAAGTCATCGCTTTTAACGGATGGGATTTCCAGATCGGGTCCTTCAATCTTCAGTAGTGTGAATTCAGGAGGTACGTCGTTGGCGCTGGTGTGAACGCATACTTCAAGCAGAGCCGAGGCTGGCGTCTCGGTCATGTACACGATGACGTGGCCTGCATAGTGCCAGCGTCCCGCAGCTTTCAGCCCGCCTGTACCAGCTAAATCGCGATGCCGGCTGATCCGCCACAGAATCATTTAGACGAACATGCCCTCGTCGATCTGAACCAATAGTTCCTCAACGATTCTGCTCCCTGCATCGGTTTTCAAAAGAGACAGCGGGGCTCGACCGTCGAGCCTTGGGTGAGGCTTACGAAGCCAATCCAGAGCGCGCTCGCGACTTCCATAAATGGACTCCGTCAGCGAAAGAACCCGGATGACGCGGAGCACGCGGTCGGACTCTTCGACCGTCAGTTTTTCCCGCCGCGAACGGCGGTGCTGTAGCGTTCTAGATGGGATGACAATTGTATCGATTTCTGATCGTTCCAGGCCCAGAGCATTGAGTCGCTTAATGACAGATGGAGCAAGCCGTCCTTCGACGATGCGAAGAATCTCGCCCTCGGTAGCGGGCGACTGCAATCCAAGCCAGTCACCGATCTGAGCATTAGCGGTATTCATAACAATCCCTCATCTACATTATGCCATAAAAATAACGGCAAAATGTCGTACTATTCCTTACTCGGTCCAGGTCCGTGGGATGGACCTGAAATTCCGTCCCCGTCCTTTTTATTGCGCGATTGCAGTTATAGCGCCACTTAGGACACTGAATCGCGCCAATTACAAGATAATCGCGCCATATAACGAGGATCGCGCCGCAATTGTGGGGCTATTCTGGCTATAAGACGCGATTCCTACCGCATCAGGAATGCCCTCTTGCCTCCTTGCCCACGAGTCCCAACACCCGTCCCGAACAATGAGGTTTTCCGGCAAGATCAAGGTAAAGGAGCGATCCCCTCATGCCATTACTCAATTTTTCCCTTCGTTCTCTTAATGCGAATTCGCTGCGGCCACCGCTCTTCTTCAAGCTGAAGCCCCACGTTGTCGTTTCTGGGATCCGCGAGGTCTCCCAATCTGTCGGCCATTCCCATGACGAAGAGAACAGTCGAATAGCGGTCCGTGGCCACGCCGGGATCGCCCTTTTCGATCTTCCCCCATGTAGTGCAGCTGATCGATGCACGCTGCGCAGCCAAACTGGCAGGGATACGACGACGACGAGCGTCCCGGATGTCATGCCCCAGCTTGCGAAGCCCGCGCCGCATGGGAATTGGCAATATTGTCGGTTTCTTTAGTTTTCATGGTCGCGTCCATAAACGTGAACACGAAATAAAATAACGTTCACTATTACGAACGTTAAATAAGACCACCCTTTCGGTCTATTCTCAGCCCAAGGGCCACAATAAGCCCGTCCGCCGACCGACAATACGAGCCGCTTCTGCGATCATCCCAGCCGACAACTATTTGCCGTCTTCATCGGCTCCTTCACTGACTTTTCTCCGCTCCACCCGTGCCTTACAACCGGCGTTTATTTCATCGGTGCTCGCCGTCAAGGGTCGAGATGAACTCGCTGCGCTCGCCCTTGACTGCTCCGCGCCGCTGCAAACGCCCCGAGGCGTCACGGGTTTCGCGAAGAAAAAATTCGTTTTCAAAGGAGCAAAGACATGAAGAACGACGCCAACAACACGAGCCGTCAGGACGTGTACAGCCGCATAACCTCGCAAATCGTCACGAGCCTCGAACAGGGCGTGCGCCCCTGGGTCAAATCATGGAACGCCGAACGCGCTGCCGGACGTATCACGCGACCGCTGCGGTTCGACGGTCAGCCCTATTCCGGTATCAATATCCTCTCGCTCTGGATGAGTGCCACCGCGCAAGGCTTCGCCACTCCCATCTGGATGACCTTCCGCCAGGCAATTGAACTCAACGCTCACGTCCGCAAGGGCGAGAAAGGCTCTCTCGTCGTCTACGCCAACGCCATCACACGCACCGAGCGCGATGAAAAAACCGGCGAGGACGTCGAGCGCGAAATCCCGTACCTGAAAGGCTATACCGTATTCAACGTCGAACAGATCGACGGCCTACCTGATCATTACTACGCCAAGGCTGCAGCACAGCTCGATCCCATCGCCCGCATCGACCGCGCCGAAAAATTCTTCGCCGACTGCAAAGCCACCATCCGGCATGGCGGCAATCGTGCCTATTATGCGCAGGAGATCGATTACGTTCAGATGCCGCCATTTGAGTCCTTCCGCGATGCCGAAAGCTACTACTCAACACTCGCGCATGAGATGACGCACTGGACCAAGCACCCTTCGCGCCTTGCGCGGGATCTGGGTCGCAAGCAGTGGGGCGATGAAGGCTATGCGCAGGAAGAACTCGTCGCCGAGCTGGGTGCTGCATTCCTCTGCGCCGATCTGGAATTGGCGACCGAGCCGCGTGAAGAGAACGCCTCTTACATCGCCACTTGGCTCGAAGTTCTGAAAAACGACACGCGCTTCATCTTCAAGGCTGCGGCCCACGCACAGCGAGCAGCGGATTACCTCCGCGCCTCCAGTGGGGCTGACGCCGCAACCACCACCACCACCGCCGACAATGCCGAAGCTCGCGCTGCCTGAGGCGCCGGCGCCGCCAGCTTAGAACGAAAGCTCAAGGATCGCCCGGGCCGCGAACGCTCCAGTGCATGACTCTGGCAGAATGGCTCTCGCTTTCCGTTTCATATGGGCAAAGCCCGTCCCAGTCTGTTCAAGAAAGCCTTTTTAGGCGTGGACACCGGGCAAAATGCGAGCCACACCCTATGCAAGAACACCGCCCGCGAGAGCCCATTGAGGGGGCTGGCATTTGAAGAACAGCCGGTGGGCTTCAAAAGCGGCCCTCCATTGCAGGAATCTCTCCCGCGCCTGAAGGGACCGATCGATTTCATCCTTCGATCTCTCAGCCAGAAGGCGCGAAGCAGCCTCTGCCGCAGTCTCCAAGTCCGCTGATGCGGAGCGACATTTCCAACAAAGATTAAGGTGATTTTGAATCGCACGTATTTGCGATTTGGACATCTCGCCATCGAGAAATGCGACAAGGATTTCATCAGCGAGATGTTCGCGTGATCGGTTTATCCGCATGTATCTTAGTCCTTTCCTGATTCGTCCGCTGCTGCGACATCGCTGCTTGTAGCTTCCGTAACGCACGTGCCAAGAGGGTATTTACAGAATTCATGCTGATGCTTAACTGATCCGCGATCTCCCGATATTTCAGTGCCTCGAGTCTGAGCAACAAGACTTCCTCTTCACGGGGAGTGAGCACGGAAAGAAGGCCTCTGATTTCTGCAAGCCTAGATGTTTCTGTACCGTGTCCTCCTTCCATCTCCGCATCGTCAAGTTGTTCGAGACGATTGCGATCCTTCATTTGTCTGTTCATTGCTCGCCGCAATACGCAAATTGTCCACGCCTTCGGGTGGTCGATCTCTTTGCCAGCTCTCAGTGCTTGATAAAGCTGCATGAACGCATCTTGGGCGAGGTCTTCAGCAAGCTCATGGTTCGCTGTAGTCCGAAGTGCATAGCGGACAAGCGACATGTACCAGCTATCGAAGAGCGTAGTTGTTAAATCGGTTGCATCAGATTCGTTCACCGCCCTCGCCAGCCGATGAGAATTAGCTGTCTAGGAGTGGCCGAATTTGCCTCTTTTAGCGACAAGCCGTGCAAACTTTTGCTGTCCGACCCGCCCGGGTCATGTATTGAGGACTATCGGTGAGGAGTGTCTAGGACCGATGTGATATGAAAATAATCCTGCAAATGATGATGCTCCCTTGAGGACAACCGGCAGGTATTTGTCGCCTTATCGGTGACCATTTGGGGAAACGAAAGCCCGCATACCGCTGTCGGACAAAATCGCTTGCACCGTCTGCAGAATATCTGCGTGGTTTCGAGCCAAGTACCGTTCGATTTTGGGATTCTTAAGCAAACGATCTAGATAACCACAAGCCACGGTCAACGTAAGAACGTCTGTGCCATAAGACTCTTCTACTGCTTTGAGGTCTCGCAAAAGAGACTCATTCTCCCCTTCCAGCATTGATCGGGCAGCCGTAGATGTCGCCTCCAGACTCTTGGAGGACACCGAGTGGCATTCAAGCATTTCCGGTTTCGTGACGGCCAGAAGTGCCTGCGCAAAGGGAACTGTATACGTGCCTCCAGCCACCATGTGCTCGGCCGCTTCAATCTGGCGAACAGGTTTCATCTTGCGCAGAATGGAGAAGACCTTCGGACTTACCTGCTTGTTGATTAAGATCTGCACCGCTTCGGGGCAGATTCCATTGAGCATGTCGCGCTTGGTGCGAATAGCCTCCAAGCTGATATTCAATGCGACCGCTATGCGTTCCTCGGTCAAACCGGTTTTCAGCGCCTCTAACAACATAAAGTGCTGCGCGATAGGGGGAATATGGTTAACATGCCGGTTGTAGGTGTAGGCCTCGTCATCCGTCGAAAGAAGGCACTTGGCCTCCTTCACTCCCATCGACTTAAGAATCTCGAAACGCACATGGCCATCGAGAAGAAGATAATCGGCTGGTCCTCTTGGATAAACCACCAACGGTTCAATCAGCCCGACATGCTTTAGAGAGGCCGCGAGTTGTTTATAGAACTCCGCGTACCGATAGCGTCTCACGGCATCCCTTTGGGGCACAATGATGTCGAGGGGCAGCACAACGATCTGATTTTCAAAGGCCGCCTTTATCGCGCTGATCGACATCGTTCGCCTTCCTAATCGAGCCTGTCTTTGAGTTGCTTTGGCATGTCGGAGATCCCCTCCGCCCGCAACAGGGTGACGAAGTTCTCGTCGCCGATTAGTTGACGAATCACGGACGTTACTAGCAGGAGGCGCTCTTTCGTCAGCTCCGCTTTCGCGATAAGCGTCTTTTGTTCGCGAACCTTCTGTTTGTATACCTGGACCAACATGTGTCCTGTCACCTTGCGGCGATTCTCCTCTGCCTTGCCCTGTTTCTGCCTCTTTTCGATCCGTCTCGTAATCAGTCGTCGAGCGGCAGCCAGCTTTGATCCTCGCAGCTGCCCGGTCGCGTATGCTTCTGAAAGAGCTTCGGAAATCTCAGCATCCTTTCCGCTGGCGATCTGTGCGGCGATGCTGATGGGCAACCGCCCGCCTTCGACGGCATCGATGAGTTCGAGTTCCTGGCGCTCGACTAAATGCACAATACCCGAGATATACATCCGATCTGTGCCAATCTTTTTCGCAATATCGCCGACGCTGTATCCACGCTCCCGCAGAGTTCGAACTTCGCGGATGATGTCCCTATTGGATGGCGGTCGCCTTGCGATATTCTCGACCAGGCTCATTAGGTACTGATCTTCGCGCGAAGTCTCAGTGATGACGGCGGGGATGGTTTTCTCCCCAAGAGCGACGAATGCCTCGATCCTTCCCTGGCCACAAACGAGATCGAACTGTTTGCCATCTCCATTGGGCTCTTTGCGGCGCACAACTGTAATGGGCTTCTTGAGCCCGACTTCGCGGATATTGGCAACGACGATCTGCCATTTACCCATACTGCGCGATCTGGGATTTGCAATGTGAATCTGGTCGATTGGAATCCATTCAATGTGTTGTTCCTTCATGCGAGTTCCCCGTGTGCGCACGCTGCGCCATTTCTTCGTGTTGTTTCAACAATGACCGCTGGTATCGTCTTCTCACCGAGAGCTACGAGAGCCTCGAGTCTTCCATCGCCGCAGACGATATTCATCGGATTCCTTTTGATGCATGACTTGATGGACCTCCTGAACCAGGTCTCGCGCGTGTTTGCAACAATCATCGCTTTCCGCCGTCCCGTGTAATCTGTGGATCGGGAGTGTGAATTGAGCGATTGGAAACCAGTCCGATGTGTCATTCACTTATGCCGCGGCCACACGCGCGCGCTGTGCCATCTCCATAAAGAAGTTCAAATTGTTGAAGCGATAAACATCCAAAACCAGCCCGTTTTCTGGCCTGAAGGTCAATCGCTCGGCCAGGACATCAAGACGCGGCAAGAGGTAATAATCAAGAATGTCGTCATTGCCAGGTCGGAGGCGAGCTGCAATTACAACGTCTGGGCGCAGACTCTCGTCAAATCGAAGCTGCCACCGCAGGTGTCCTGTTCGACTCTCCCTGCATCTTGCAAGGACCAAGGACGCTGTGTATTCGGAGTTGATCGTGAGCAGGTCGTTACTCTGGTCGACGCTAACCGTAGCTCCGAGGGCCAAGATCTGGTCAAGTATAGAGGCAATCAGATCGGCATGTCGGCGGCGGAGCTTACGATTGATTTCGATATATGCGTAGTCCCGATCGGGGTCCCAACCAATGAGTGCGTACGCGCGATAGAGGCTGCCAAAACGCGAAGAGTAACAGGCACTCGAGGGCATATCCTCGGTCTCATCGATGAGGATGCCGGAGAGCCGGCCTCGAGCACGGAGCAGCTCCCGCAGGCGCTCCAGAAGTTCCTCGTCCGAAAGATGACGATGTCGAGTTTCGATGATCTTCCTCGCTTGCGCGAATAGCTCGACCGAGATGAGAGGTTCAAAGGCGCCGTCTCGCCAGATCCACATCTGGACCGGGTTTTTGACCCGCTTGTATTTCAGTTTGAAGGAACGTCGGTTGTAGACATTCGCACCGATGTACTTCGGGTTAATTAACACCTGGTGGACTGACGCGCGTGTCCACGGGCGTTCGAATTCTCCGAAGACCCGCCGACTGTTCAAATCCTCCATGATCTCCCGCTCGGTCTTACCTTGAACAACAAACAGCTCATAAATCTTTCGAACGGTTTCTACTTCCAACTCCGGCCCGGGAACCAGAATCACCCGGTCGGTCTGCAGGCTTTTTCGCTCACCCCTGTCCAATAGACCCTTTGGATTCCGATCCCGATCGATCAACTGTCGCCGCAAGCCAAAGCCTGCGGGCCCGCCTTGACGGAACCCCAGTTCGACAAGGCGACACTGGCCGGAAAAGACCTTGACTGATAGCTCTCGGCTGTACTCCGCCGCCATTGAACGCTTCAGTGTTTTGAGAACAGATGACGACATGCTGCCATCGTTCTCGAACTGCTCGGCGCAATAGTGCACCCGGATGCCGGCTCTCTTGAGCACGTATTCGTAATAGGCGCTTTCGTCTACATCCTGGAAGCGTCCCCACCGGCTCACATCGTAGACAAGCAATGCGGAGAAATCCGCGTTCCTATTCTCCACATCCGCCATTAGCTGGTTCAGGCCCTCGCGACCCGCGATATTCAGGCCGCTTCGCCCAAAGTCCGAGTACTCGCGGACGATCTCCATTTGGTGGGCAGAAGCATATTTGCGGATCACCTCCAGCTGGTTCTCGGGGGAGTACTGCTGATGCTCGGTGGACATGCGTACGTATTGCGCGGCTCGAAGAGGAAGAGGCGCGTTCGAGAATACAGCAGATGGATTCTCCATTTGTTTGCCACTGACTCTTGCGGAATCGAAAATCCACCATGACATGTGGCATCTGGTGAGACACCAATTGACTCCATATATCTAGTGGCGGAACAGGAGCACTTTTCGCGACAACGGCGGCAAATTTTTTTGGAATTGACCTCAACGGAGGGCCGTTTTGGACCGATGAAGTGGGCTGTCCACGACCAACTGGAGTGATAGGTGACGCGTGACGTCCACTTCGCTACCGCTCTTTCCATTCCTCGCCGGGCATGATTCTTTTCATGAACTCGTCAAAGAGTGGGACGGTGAATGCTGTATCCCCGTGTGTGGGGCTCCAGATCATACCCTTGCCAATAAGACCCGCACGAGTTGGGCCGAGAGAAGACACAGTCCGTTGGAGTTCGTCCGCAATGTCGCCCGAGCGATGCGGCCCTGGGCCGAGTTCGGCCATAGCGCGAAGATATCTCTTTTCGGTCGGTGTCAAGCGATCGAAACGTACGCGAAAAAAGCTTTCATCTAGCGCAGCAACAGCTTCGTCGGAGGCGTTGAGAACATCTTCGCGACGAACAGGGCTGACTGAGGCGATGTCCCAGGCGTGTTTGCCCCATTCCTGAAGAAAGTATGGATACCCTTGTGTCTTGCTGATGATTAGGTCGACAGCCTGATCTTCAAATTCCGCGCCTTCATTTTCTGCCGGCCGAACAATTGCTTCTCGTGCGTCTGGCGGATTAAGAGGTCCAATTTCCGGAAAATCAAACAGCCGTTCAGCATAGGACTTGGCCTCGCCCATCCGAGCGCGCAATTGTGGGAGGCCAGCTCCGACAATCGTGACCGGTACCTGCTCCTGTGCGCACCGATGCAGAGCCGATATTAGGGCCGCCATCTGAGGCTCTTCCACGTATTGAAGTTCGTCAATGAAAAGGACGACGGATGTTCCGGCCGCCTTCGCTGCCGCGCCAACCTGGATTAAAAGTGTGCTGAGGTCCCCTTCAAGATCGCCGTTGTCCGCCAATCCCGGTTCGGGATCGTAGTCGAGACCCACTTCGATGTCATGGTAGGTTAATTTCAACTTGCTGGCGAATCCTGCCAATGCTTTCAGGCCCCGGACTGCATAATCTTTTGCAGCCTCTTTCTTGCTCAGATGAAGTAGGGCAAGCCTGAGGGCAGGAGCAAGAAGAGCTGGGAGCGACCGATTCTCAGGCGCTTCGATCCGAACTGTGTGAAGGCCGTCGGCTTCAGCATCGCGCCGCATCTGATCCAAAAGCACGGTCTTTCCCACCCCCCGGAGCCCGACCAGCATCATGCTTTTGGCAGGACGGCCCAAACGAAGCCGTTGAAGGCGTATTTTGATGTCCTTCAGAATGTCGTCTCGGCCAGCGAGTTCGGGTGGCGGACTTCCGGCGCCGGGTGCATACGGGTTGCGAACTGGGTCCATACTCTATAGAGAGTTTAGCAAAATTATGTCCATGGCATAATATGCCTAATTTCGATATAAATGATTCCGACGAGGTTCGGCGTCTGTTCTCCGTTGCCCTCGGACTGACACTCTCCGACCCCACTATTGCCCCACTCTAAGATTTCCGATGTGTTCTAAACCGTTCCAAATCAGCGCCAACCGCTCCGATATAGGTTGTTTAGTTTCAATTACTTATCGACTCATAACCCAAAGGTCGCTGGTTCAAATCCAGCCCCCGCAACCATTAGATTCAATATGTTACGAGAGATTGCCCCGGTTAACGGGGGAACAAAAGGGAACATTAAGGGCCGCGGGCATGCGGCCCTTTTCGCTTCCCGGTTGTGGTGATGGAACTGGAACCAGGCGAACGACCTTAGCTGTTCGCGGTTCGCTTGCTCTCCAACATGGCAGGGCCGTATACATTCATCGTAGTCTGAATGTCGGCGTGCCGCATCAGTTCCTGTTGCACCTTCATTCGAGCGGGATGTCATCTTCCGAGTATTCGCGGCCCACGCGACCTTGAATCGACTGCGAGGGAAAAGCGGATACCATTGTGTCCTCCAGTAGAGAAATAATGACCGCGTTTTCCACAGCTGCCCAAGACCTTCTCCGTCAATGTCAATGTCAATGTCAATGTTGATGCCTTCCAGGCATCAACATTGAATCATTGACAATTAGAGGAATCGAGAAGGAATAGTGAGGAAAAAGAGAAATCGAACTTTTCAGCGTTAACCGGAAATTAACACGCCGGCTATTTGTTCCTGAGCTAGCAGGTGCAAAACCCGCCGCTTCCCGCCTACTTCTTAGCCGGGCGCGGCATCGGCGTCACCCCGACCTGCTCCTCCGCCGTATACGGCGCCCCATAATACGGAAAATCCTTGCGAATGCGCCCGTGGTCGGGAGCAAGTCCATCGACAATTGGCGTGTTGGCAGCCAGCGTCAACATCACATCCAGCACATCGTCACCGAGCGCGCGCCCATTGAAGCTGGTCAACTCAAATGCGGCGGACGTTCCCAGCTCGTAAGGCAACGTGTCGGGACAAAGCCGTGCGGCGATCAGCTTCCCGTATTCACCCGGGTCCGCCGCCGAACCGGCATAGGTCGTCATCTTCTCCGCAACATCCGCGATCGACTTCGCGAAGCGCTCCAGATCTTCCGACGGAACCGACGCATTGAATTGTTCTTTCACCTCTTGATCGCTCGGGTCGTTCAGGAAGAGATGCGTAACCATAGGTAGGCCCCAACGCGAAACTTGTACCTCCGGCGCATGGCCAAAGAGGGAGATCGTCGTCCATGCGTTGATTTTTCCCTTCCCAATCAGTTCGCTCGGCACTTCCAGCACAATCGCCGTAACATTCCGCCGCGCAAAGGGATTCTGCTGATGCAGAAAGGCGTCCCCATCGTAGCGGTGGTCCTGATAGAAAGCAGTCATAAATGTGCGGAATCCAGTATTGGCCGCAAATACATCTGGAGCAATCCCAACATACGCGCGAACACCCGAATGAGTCGCGACCGAACCGGTTTCCCCCTCAACCAGACTCTCTCCGGCGTCACCATGAAGAGCATCGTCACCCGTCGCCCTCCGCACTACAAACGGTTGAATGTGAGTATGCTCACTGCCATCTCCGTGTCGTGGTTCACCAAACCTGAACTTGAACGTAACCTCTTCCCTCGCATCTCCGTTCAGGTCGAACCGGAAGGCGTAGAGCCCTTCTGGATGAAGCGTATCCGCAGCCGATAATCCCACATCCGGATTCACGGTCATTGCCATCACCGTCTTACCCGAGGGGCCGTCAAATAAATAAAAGTCGCAGAGGTTGAGGCTCGGATCTTCCCTCGCCAGTTTGGTATCGAAATGATGGGACATAGGTTTCCTCGCTGCCAATGTGTTACGGATGCGTATCCGTGTCATCGTCGTCCGCCGGCCCGAGCGAAGGGAGGTACCGACCGAAGTTCAATTCGAAGTCGCTCCGCACGCCATAACCGAGGTTACGGACCTTCGCACGGCGCGCCTGTGCACCGGGCAAGGCCAGCAGTGGAAAGAACAGGTCGTTGCTCGACTGGAGCTCGGCGGCTGTCGGCACCCCGAACCGATTGACCTGAGCCTTCGCCGCAGCCAGCGTTTCATGATCGAACGAGGCCAGTCGATGGACGAGCGTGTCGACAAACGAGTCGAGCTGGTCATCGTCCAGCGTGCGGTTCACCCAGCCATAACGCTCGGCGATATCAGCATCGAAGTCGTCGGCGCTGAGGACGAACTCAAGTGCGCGCGAGCGGCCGACCAGGCGCGGAAGCCATTCCAGCGCTCCGCCGCCCGGGACTAGTCCGACGCCGACCTCGGGATTGCCGAATAGGGCGGTTTGCCGACTGGCGAAGCGCATATCGCAGGCCAGCACGAACTCGTTACCGATGCCGCGCGTGCGCCCCCGAATCTTGGCGATGCTCACGACGGGCGTGGACGAGAGGCGCAGCACAAAGTCGCGCCATAGGCCCAGCACCTCTGGCCGTTCAGCCGCCTTGCCCACATCGAGATGGGCGACGAAAAAGTCGGGATTCGCCGACTGGAACACGACGACCTTCACGGACGGATCCGCCTCGAGGTCGGTCATGAGCGCTCCCAATTCGATGATCGTTGCAGGAACAAACATGTTGATCGGCGGGTTGCTGAAGGTAATCGTCCACTGGCCCGGATGGGTGCGGTCGGTGTTGAACTGTGTGGGGTCGGCCATGGCACCTCTCCTCCTCTATTGATTGCGATGCGAAGCACTATTCGTTAACAGGAATATTAGTTACGCTCGAACCGCGCAAAAACTACATAATTGCCCGTTATGGTATCAGGGCGAGTCACTTGTTGAGGCCAAGTTGAGTGAGGCTGAGATGATTAGTCCTGCCAAACGGGCATCGCGCCACGCATTGAAGATTCATCTCAGACCAGGAATCCCGGCACGCTAGCCGACATATCAGGACTGATCGTGTCGTCGGTAGATAACTTGGCGACCGGGCAGCAGGAGAGACGGCGAGAGTCTAGTTTCTAGGGGACTCGTAGATCTTTGCACGGCTCCAATAGGTTTGGTTGTCCCAGTTGATGTGATTGCCGTCGGGGGTAACCGCTCCGTCGATACGGTTTCCGCTCCATTCGGTGGTCAAGTGGCCGGCTGCGTCGACTTGGCCTGTGGTCTTGCAGCCCTTTCCGTGAGAGATGCTGATCTGCTCGCCCTTTTGCTGAATGAAGCAGGGCTGTATGCCGCCATCGGCGTACCATTTTCCGGTCAAACTCAGCGGAGACGGCGCCGGAGTAGCCGGACAGCGTGCCCAGAAGGTTCCGTTGGACCAGTCGATCTGGCTCCGGTCCGGAGTCAGTTTCCCGATCACCGAGCCCCAGCCGGGAGCGACGATTCGGGTGGGGCCATCTCCGAGCCCGATGGAGGCGGCGCCCACTCCATTGTTAAGGATGATAAAGCTGCCCTTGTCGCTGATCGAAGCGCTCCAAGCCAGGTTGCCTTGAGCACACCACTCGCCAAAAAAGGCGAAGAATTCCGCGTGATCGGCCGGAAACCTGGCCGCGAGAGCTTGCTCGACGCTGTGCCGGAGCGCCTTCTGGAACGCTGCGTGGGCATCTGCCTCCGATGCCGATAGAGACCCTGCGTCCGGGGGCATGCCTCCCCACTGCCAAAAACGCAGCCATGGAGCCTGTGCAATCCAGATGGACAATTGCGCATTCGGAAAGCGCTGGACATAGGGAACAGCCCAGCCTATTTCCAAACCTGAATAGGTCCCGGAAGTATCCTGCTCCGCACCCGTGCGCCGGGCGATGATCGATGGGTGTTGCATGGCGGCGATGTTGAACTGCGTCAGTCGATGGATGGCGCCGTTCTTCATTGCGTACATAGGGATGCCATTGGCTTCGCCCATTTCGGCGAGCATGACGAGAGGACCGAGAGCATACAACTGATAATGCAGCGCCCTTTGGCCTCTGGCCATTTCGGCGATGAGAGAACCGTCAGGCTGGATTGCATCGATTCCCATGCGATAGGTGCCAATGCCCCAGATGAGAGCGTCCGTATCGTTGTCGGCGATGCCCTGCGTCGCGACAGCGAGCCCTGCCCAGTAGAAGTGATTGTTCCATGCGTCACTTCCTGGCCTGCTGAGTTGCGCGTCGAAGTATTCCCGTACGCGGGAGGCGAGGATCCGGAACCACCTCTGAATCCGGGCGTCCTGCTCTGGCGTTCCCAATTGGCTGTCGCGCACTTTGAGGTAAGCGGCGCCCGTTCCGCTGAGCATCCAGTTCTGCAGATAGACGCCGTTGTTGTTCGGCATCTTGCCGTCCCATGCATCGGCTCTCGCCGCCGCGTCGAGCAAAGAATAGACACAGACCGCAGCGGCTCGGCTTCCCTGGCTCAGCCATGCGTCCGCAGCGTTTGTGGCGAACTGGCCCAGATGTGTGGGCCCGTCTGATGCTTCGTTGAATGCGGCAAGCCGTTTGGGATCGATGACTGAATATTGCTTGTCGGTGTAATACCCCTGGAGGTCCAACACTCCACTGAATGCCGGCGGGGCGGGGCACTTATAAGGCGCCTCCGTCGGCGTAATCCTCGATACCTCCCAGGGGGAACGCAGTCGCTCTGCGGAGGCTGACACACAGATCAGCAATCCGGCGCTAAGGAACCGAAAGGACAAGCATCTCCGCGTCATGCCGCCATTCTAGCTTTGCGCTACAGCATACAGAAAACAATTGGATCGCTGGAAATATCTCAACGCACTCATTGAACATAATTTGAGACAATGCTCGGGCGACTAGCCCTCGAAAACGCGCCAGCGTTCCCAAAACGGCACTTCGAATTACCGGAGCCTGGCCGACTTAAGGGAAGCAATCTTGTATTTCCGCCCGTAAGCGCCCGTTGGGATTCTCGCGCATGATTCTTTATCGGAATTGGAGTCTTCAATGAGCAGCGTACAAATCGAGCAGAAGAGCTATGAGATGCCCCCGAAGGAGGGGATGGGCATCGCGCATTTTCTAACCGTGGGCGACATCAACCGAACCGGATAAGGCGGAATCTTCATAGATTCCACCCTGCTAGCCGACTTCACGTTACAAATCCGGCTTCGATGAGCGCATTGGCGATTTACCGCTCATTGAACGGCTGCTGCTGGTTCACAAAAGCGAATTACCGACTCCGCAAGCGCACCTAGGTCCTTTTAGACTGTAACTACAACTCGTCCTGGATGCAGCGGGTGCTCGGCAAGTTCATGGGCCGAGCGATCTCCGATAGGGGAATTCGCTCGCCTATTGCGAAGCCTGACCAGCCGGACTCAAGCGCGGCATTTATATCGTGTGCCGCTGCTGCCTTCGCTTCCGGCGTGAAGTCATCGCTACCCAGGAAAAAAAATGGATATTCTTGAACACCATTTGCCAGAAAGGAATCGTAGGAGCCGCAGGTTCCGTGGGGCTATGCGCGGTCCAGTTAGCGCGTCACTCCGGAGCTCATGTGA
>Ga0206946_1107_pt1 | contig 24600 bp, 20 predicted proteins | sample Alteio_BWOrgHeat_2_FD_152965 | JGI IMG/M metagenome (GOLD analysis project Ga0206946, IMG submission 152965) | Enriched cells from forest soil in Barre Woods Harvard Forest LTER site, Petersham, Massachusetts, United States -... | ecosystem: Environmental > Terrestrial > Soil > Temperate forest > O... | reverse complement strand
AGGATGAATCACCGAATACACTTCTAGATTATTTAATCCGGAAAACAAACTTTCTTTTGATACTCTTAGAATCCCCGTTAATACCGCTTTGAAACAATGTGGATTATCTTTTAACGCCGATCCTAAAAATGCCCGAAATAATTCGACTATCTGTGGATAATAGCCGTTTAAATACCCCGATTGGATCGGTGTGTCATATTCATCAATCAGAATGATCGGCGCTACTTTGTGATAACGGTGCAGATAAGTACTTAATCCTTTTAACGAATAATTGATCCCAGCAGAGGAGGCTCGCTTTTCAAGAATCGCTTGATAGTCTTTTTTTTCATCGGTGGCTAATACATCGGTTGTTAATAAATAACGATGTTCTCCATAAAGGAATGCGATGAGTTGACAAAAATTTTGATAGGTTTCTTCAAACGTAGAAAACTTAAGATCTTTCAGGGTTAAAAAGATAACTGGGTAGTGGCCTTGATGCTGATGTGCTATTTCTTTTTCTTCGTGAATCTTTAAGCCATAAAATAAATCCTGTGTGCTTTGACCGTCTACTTCGCTGGCAAAATAATACCGCAGCATCGATAAATTTAAGGTCTTCCCAAAACGACGCGGTCGCGTGATCAAAATTACACGCGCATCTTCCACTACGTCTTTGATGAAAAGACTCTTATCCACAAAATAATAACCTTCTTGAATTAAAAGACGAAAATCGCTTTCACCTATCGGTATTCTTAATTTGCTCATCGTGTTTCTTAAAAAATTTTTACTTATTGAATAAATATTCCCTTATGATAACAGGTGTGGATTAGTTTTACGCATATTTTCTCTGCAGCGCACATAATAATTACCTAAAAACAAAGCATCAATTTTTGTTGCTAACAAAGTAGAAATCGCTTCTTTCGGTGAACATACTATCGGCTGACCTTTGATATTAAAAGATGTATTGAGCACGATAGGAAATCCTGTCTTTGTTTCAACGGCATCTAATAACCGCCAATATAAGGTGTGTTGTTCTCTATTTACAGTTTGTATACGCGCACTGCCATTGATATGAGTGATAGCAGGCAATCTCGCTTGATACTCTAAACGCACAGGCACTGTATACGTCATATGTGGTAACTCTTGATTAGGCTCGACCTCAAAATAAAGATGCGCTGCTTCCAATTTGACAGAAGGTGCAAATGGACGAAATGTTTCTCGCTTTTTCACCAATTGATTTACGATAGTGCGCATATGTGGATGACCTGGATTCGCCAAAATACTGCGATTACCAAGCGCACGCGGACCATATTCCATACGTCCTTGCATCCAAGCAATCACTTGACCGTCTGCAATCATCGTGGCTGCTTGAATGATGCACTCTTCTAGCGATAATTGCTCAATAATCAGTTGATCAGCAACTTGAGATAAAGCGCTCAAAGATTCAGGATTAGAATAAATGGGTCCGTAAAAAGGGAGTTCGTATCCGTATGATCGCCGAGTTATACTGTTTTTTGTTTTATGCGTTTGATAAAGCGCAGCACCTAAAGCTGTTCCTGAATCGCTCGCAACAGGTGGCACATACATAGCATCGAATTTTTTACTTCGCAAAATACTGCCATTGGCAACGCAGTTCAAAGCAACGCCACCGGCAAAACATAAATGTCTCAATCCAGTTTGTTTTTGCCAATAACTGACAATATGTTCCAATGCTTGTACCAGTCGTTGCTGCAAGGCGGCTGCAATATCGTGATGCTCTGATCGAATGGGCTCATTTGACCGTCTAAATGGCAGCTTTTGCTGTTGCAACCACAGCTTAAAACCACGATTTGTTTGTTTTTCTAGCGTAGTTTTATTGTTTGTGAATCTTTGAATGAGCACACCGCCATCTTCAGTAAACACTATCAGTTTTTCAAAAAAAGTCCGATAACGTTCAGGATCACCATAAGGCGCTAAACCCATGATTTTATACTCATCCGCATTGGGTTCAAAACCAAGATAATCCGTCATAATCGAATATAAAATTCCTAAAGAACTGAACAAATTGTAGTTTTTTAAAGGTATTAAATTGTTTTCTTGACCTACGATTACTGAAATACTATCGACTTCAGCAATGCCATCGGCCACGATAATTAAGGCTTCTTTGAAACCACTCGGATAAAAAGCACTCGCTGCATGCGCAAGATGATGTTTAATGGGTACAAATTTATGTCTCAGATTATCATTAGCCCAATGGTTAACAATGAACGCTTTCTGTGCATCAGGTGACAAAATTTCTTGATAAAGTTGTGTGTTATAAGCATCCAGCATGAATAATGCGCGATAGTCACTGTAATCATATCCATGACAAATATGATCCACTTGATCTATAGTAATACTCGCAGCTGACAAGCAATAGTGAATCGCATGGATCGGAAATTGTGTCGTAAATTTTTCTTTATTAAAGCGTTCTTCTTCAGCCGCCGCCAGTATCACACCCTCTGAAACTAAACAAGCAGCAGAATCTAAACCTTGACACATGCGATACTCTTGCTCGCTTAAGCCAGGTAACATTTTTTTTCTAAACGCAATGCTATTGTGTAAACCGCTATATCCAAGAATGTACATGGCTCATCTCAAAGCGTGACACAATGACCAATATTCGTATATTTATTATGTTCTACGAGAAATTTTGGCGCGAATTCGCCAAGCGACCGCGCTAAGGCAATGGCTTGATGAATATCGGTTGTATGATCCAAGAGATCATATACTTGCTGAATTTCTTGTAAAACATAATATACAGTTTGTAATTTATCAGCGCGATAAGGTTCACGTAGCATAGCGACACAATCGAATGCTTTACGCACCGGTTGATCACTCGACAAACAATAAATAGATTCTGAATAAGACGATACAATACTACTACCAAAAATTCTTAATCCTTCCGGAGTATTGATTAATCCTGTTTCTGTTGTGAACCACATTAATCGTGCACAAAGCGGGCGATCGCGCTCTGATACGCTTAAAGAAAACTGTGCGTAAGCTTGCATAAAATCAGCATAATCAAGCGACACTAACATAGTACAATGGCCAAATAACTCATGAAATGTATCGGGATCTTTTGATAAATGCTCTTCGTGTTTGCTTCGCAAAAAAATACTAGAAGGAAATTTGCGTTGTGCTAATAATTGAAAATAAGACTCAAACGGCAATAGACCTGTCACAGGAACAACCTGCCAGCCTGTATAATCCTGCAATCGTTCCGAAACCTCTTTGAATTTAGGAACGCGATGCGCGGACAAATCTAATTTTTTAAAATTTTCTAGAAAAAAACTGCAGGCTTTATCCTGTAAATTATTGATTTGTTTGCTATATAACTTTGCCCACATAGCATCATCGTCTGCTGTAAATACTGGATCGGACTGTATAGCTATCGAAGACGTTTTTTGTTGATCACAATAGCCAAGCGGCACAGCTTGTATTAAATTAGACATAGCTATCCTTGTTTTTTAATAAACTCCAATTGCAAACTCAAACGCGATGTTTTCGCTATCTCGGCTACAGGATTGACACAGTGCCAGGCTTCGAGTGAACGCGCAATCGCAACGGAAAAATTCACTAAAGGTGGCACCGAGAACTGCTCATCCTCCATTCTATGGCTGGCTAGTAATTTAAAGCAGCCGCCCCATATGTTCGACCAAATGGGATTAAAATAAAAAATTTGGGTAACAATTTTATCTTCATTATCAATGTGTGGAGCTACCCAATCACCTTTGTCAAAACGGTAAAAACTAATATTGATATAAGTACTTTGCAAAGAAATATCCAGGCATCGGCTGAGTGCATTATTATAAGCATCCGACATTAATTGCTGGACTAACTCAACCCAAATTTTATGCACGCTATACATAGTTGGACTGTATTTATTTTCAAGTATTAGGTTTTGAAGGTGAAAGGAATAATGTTTTTTAGGACCGCGATCGCGTATACAACGAACAAATCCATCTGTTGGATAAGCACAGTATAAATCATGGTGATACTGCGGAGAAATTAAATTAGAGAGTAAAGCCCAGCGTTGTTGATCTTTTTTGACCAGTGCATAACGCAATGCGTGTAAACATATCATAATGTTTCCGGACACGAGGTTTGATAGGAAATAATTGGTTCATGCTTCGGAATAGAACTTTTATCTCGAAGATATTGAACTTCTAAAAACGGTTTATGTTGAGTCGTGACTGTCTGCCAAATAAACTGTGCTAAATCATTTTGATTTAAATAATTATCAGTAATTATTTGATCTTTTTCATAGAAAAAATTCGGCTTACTACCTCCTGGATTCATTAAAGTTACCTTTGATCCCGGAAGTGTTTGTGTCAAATCATTGGCAAAATTCCGAGCGAATGCTGCTTTAGCCGCACATAACCCACAATAGACCGCCTCATGTTGACGTAAACGCCAAGAAGAGCAAGAAGCAATCATAATAAAATGATAAGGAGCGCATTGATGTCGATGCAAGGTTCGTATAATTTTTAAAGGAAGGCGGTAATGTAAATCAATCATTGCATCCAATTCAAAATCTGTATGATCAGCAAACGGTTTATGTAAAAAAACGCCTGTAGACCAAATTAAATAATCGATCCTTTGATTAGCACGTTCGTCGTAAACATAATGATTCCTATCAGCGAAATAATCATAGGCATCAGCAAAATTTGCAGGACCTGCTTTGCGCTCCGACACGATATACCTGTTACTTTGAATAGAAAATCGATGAGCTATTTGTGCTAAATGTATCCCTATTCCTTGCTCAGAGGTAATCAACATTGCTTTTTTCATAGCAAACTCCGTGAACAAACCTGCGCCATACAATCAAAAAATAGTTGGATACATTGATCAATCGTTTGCGTAGTAAATAATTTTTTTCGATGGCGTACTTGTAAGATTAAATCATTCTGATCATCCAGCATACGTACCGATAAATGTCGCCTCACAGAGTGAGACGATTGAATCGGCAATATAAAAACATCTAAATTTGCTACAGATAATCTATTCACACTGCGCTCATAGTCAAATAATACATTAAACATGTCCTGACAATGTGTAGATTCTCCATAGAGTTCCTGACAGATGGACTCTATGCTAACAGGCACGGCATAAATAGCATGAAGATTAGCATTCGTTACTTGTATCAATTCGCTAAAATTAGTTATTTTAGAAAAATCAACCAAGGAAATTGCTTGTTCACTTAAAGGACCCACCATTTTAGACCAGCGCACATTCGTTCTACGTGAAATATTAATACCTACACCAAAACGTTCTTGCTGGAAGCATTGATATAAACACAATTTAAAAGCCGATAATAAGAAAACAAATAAGCTGATCTGGTATTGATGGCAATACGCTTTTATTTCTACCGATATCTCATAGGGAACGCGCACTTGTACACAAGCCGCGGTTAAATCACATTCATCCATTGTGCCGAAATCTAGCTTAATGGGATGCGCTGATACTTTATTTTTCCAACGTACTAATTGATTGTAATACTCAATCGTAGATTTAATTTCTTGCTCATAAGCAAGATAATCACTCAATGAAACACGCTGACTGTCTTGGCTATAATTGCGATTTTTCGCTAAGAATAGGTAATGTTCTAATAAATCAGACAGTAGTAATTGCGCTGAAAAAGGATCGGAAATAACATGATGCATAAAAATATACAGTATGTGTTTTTGTAACGAGCAACGTATCAACTGTATTTTAAAAAGAGAATCGCGATTTAGATTAATTTCTTGGTTATTCAGTTTTAAATAATGGATGTCCAACTGATTTGATTGCTGCGGATGCGGCTTATTTTCTAAATTCAAGAAATTAAAAACACCCTCATATTTCTGCAAGATTACGTTTGCATTATCTACAATAGTAGCGCGCAAAATAGGGTGCTGTTTTATTAATTGATGCGTCGCTGCTTCTAAATAGTGCTCATCAATAAAGGTATTTAATCGAAGAGGCAAGACAATATTATTAATCGATGTAAATCCGCGAGCCGTTCGCAATAGCCATTTCTGATTATCACTCAATGGCCAACGCGCAAGCGATGCTTGCGCCGACGTATCAATCGGCATCAATTTTACTTGCTGTTTAATCAATTTTGCTAAGGCACTAATAGTAGGCTGTTCAAAAAGCACAACAACGCTTAAATTAATCGCAAATTGCTGATTAATTTTCCCTATTAACGCTAATGCACTTAAGGAATCTCCTCCTATATCAAAAAAATGTTGATCAGGAGCGATCGATGTACGATTTAAAATTTCTGACCATAAAGCCGTTAATTTAGCCTGAACACTGTTATCAATTAGCGCAGTCAACGTATGAGATTGATCCGTCATTTGCGTGTGCTGAATTTTTTTATACAGCGTATATAAAGCAGATTTATCAATTTTATGATTTAGGGTCATCGGCAATTGAGCCAAAGCGATAATGCGATGCGGTATCATATAATCGGGTAAGTTTTCTTTTAAAAACCGTTTTATATTTATTTCAATCTCCACTGAATCAGAAACAGTGAGCACAACGAAAGCGATCAGCTGGCTAATCACAGAGTCGTTCTCTCTATAAGCGATGATCGCTACGTTCTCGATCTCGGATAAACACAAGATATGCTGCTCTATTTCTATCAATTCGATACGAAATCCGCGTAATTTAATTTGTTCATCGGCTCTTCCGACAAAAACAAGATTGCCATCGGATCTTTGTTTCACTAAATCGCCTGTCTTATAAAATATTTTCTCACTACCATCCAACTGAACAAATGAGTTGCGAGTCATCGCATCATTCTGCCAATAACCCGGCCCAACACCGAGTCCACTCAGATATAATTCTCCTACTTCACCCAAAGCACAGACGCGAAAATTATCATCAAAAATAAAAATCTCCATGCCTCGTAAAGGTTTTCCTATAGGCACTTCCGTTAAATGAGTCCAATCATAGGTTTTAGAACACCAATACGTTGCATGAATACTTGCTTCAGTCGGACCATAAACATTACATAATTCCACCTTAGGTAAACATCGCTTCAATTGCTTTAGATCAGAAATCTGCCAAGATTCTCCGCCTCCAAGGATTAACTCTAAGCGGTGACACAGTGTAATGTTTGATTGATTGAGTAAAATTCTCAGCAAACTTGGACCGGCATGCAGTACACGCATACTATATTGCCGAATTATTTGACAAAGATCGTCAGGACTATAATTAATTTTTGGAATCACTACAGCCGCGCCTAAAGACAATGGCCAAAATAATAGCCATACAGATGGATCAAAAGCACAGGAGACATTCAGTAATAATTTATCCGTGTCTGTCAAAGAAAAAATGGCTTGCATCTGACTGACTGTGTTGTAAACATTACCATGCTGAATCATCACACCTTTGGGTTTCCCTAAAGTACCCGACGTATATATAAGGTAACAAAGATGGGTAGATGCTATGTTTATATCTGGATTTTTTATTGAATAGTGCGTCAACTGATCCGCAATCGCATCAAGTACAATCGTGGCTATGTTGATCCAAGATAAATCGCCGACTTCAGTGTGTGTCAATAGCATGACTGGCTTCGCATCGCTCAGTAGGTTGCTTAATCGTTTTTTAGGCACACTGATATCAAGAGGTAAGTACGCTGCACCTGTTTTTAAAATGGCAAGCAAGGCGATGATTTGCGCAAAACCAGGATAAAAGTAGAGACCCACGATAGTATGCGATCCGACACCGGAGTCTATTAGAAAATGGGCAATTTGATTTGCTTGCTGATTTAAATCGCGATAACACAATGTGTTTTGTTCATGAATAAGCGCTACGTATTCAGATTTAAGCACAGCACACGCTTCAAACTGAGCCTGTATTGTTTTATTCTGATCCATTAAGAAACATCCTTGTCCTATTGATTACACCTGCGTAGATTCTGCTAGGAATAATACATCCAGCTGCATTTTAATATCCTGCGTTATTCTACTTTGCAAAGAAACAGCGCCTAAATTTTCTATGAGCTGTTCTTTGTTGGATGCACCAATAAGCACAGAGCTTACCCGAGCATTAGATAAACACCAGGCTAACGCAAGTTGTGCTACAGAACAACGCAAAGCATCAGCGATGATCTTCATACGTTTAACTTTTTTAACACGCTGATTGAAATCAGAGGTAATAAGACGTGATTCACTCGCCAAACGTGAATCTACCGGGATACCGTCGCTGTATTTTCCGGTTAATACACCTGAAGCTAAGGGGCTATGAGCGATTACGCCCATAGTGTATGTCTGATATAAATTACGATATTCCTGTTCAACACGTTGACGCTGAAACAGATTATATTCGGCCTGTTCCATGCTAGGAGGAATGCAATGCATTTGTTGGGCTAACTGATAGGCGAACACGATTTTCTCTGCGGGCCACTGAGAAGTGCCCCAATAAAATGCGTACCCCTGGCGCACAATACTGTCCATCGCTAATACAGTTTCTTCAAGAGAGGTATAGGGATCGGGTCGATGACAAAAAACCAAATCGACATAATCCAACTGTAACCGACGCAAAGAATTTTTCATGCCTTCTAGCAAATGTTTGCGTGACAAACCTATATCGTTAGGCCCAAAGCCACCCCAAAATAGTTTGGTGGTTACAACTAAAGACTCGCGGCGAAAACATTTAAGCACTTCACCCATCAAACATTCTGCCATGCCTTCTGCATAACGTTCTGCATTATCAAATAAATTTATACCGCGATCATACGCCAAAGCAACAAGCTCTCTCGTGGCTTTAACACTTAAGTGTTTGGAAAAAGTGAGCCATGGACCCAAGGACAATTCACTGACTTGAATCGCTGCTTTACCTAATCTACGGTAATTCATTACTTGAAAAAAGTTGAGAACTATACAGGGGTTGAAAGCCTTGTGTTAGATAAGCAGTCTGATCAAACTCAGACACGATTGTGACTATCCGATGATAGCCTTGATTCTTCACATAATTGAGCAAGTTATTTTCTAACTGAGCGCCGTGTTCATCGCTACCATAGAGCCGATATAAACCAACAATCTGTGCATAGAATACGAGCGCAACACAAGCCATTGCTTTACCTTTGTAACAAAGCGCATAAAATTCTATCGGATCATCAGCCGTATAAATAGATAGAATTAACCTGAGATATTCAATCACTGATTGATCCCATCCATCATAATCGCTGAGTTCTATGCTCTGTATTTTTCTGACTTCCATCCTGTCAGAGTGTATACACACTTCCCATGAATCCAAATTCAAATACAGAGTAATTTTTGTATCTGAATGATAGAAACCACGTTGTTTCATACAGTACTTCACAAGCACAGATGATTCAGACTCTGCTACCCAGAACGTAAAAGGCACTGCTGGATTAGAAAAATAAGAGTGAATGTCCAGGATTTTTTTATCTATGATTTTTTCATCTGTTCCAAATTCACTATCAATCGCATAATTATAAATAGCACATTTTAAGCCCAAATTAACCAAGGTATAACCTGGAATACGAATAAACAGTATGTCGGGTAAATATTGCTGAAAATGCGTCATAAACACATTTAAATTAGCCTGACTGGTCATTATCAGTTTTTGTTTTGACCAATGCTCAGATGAACCAGGATTAATTTTTGTGCTGTAATTTTGCTTACTCCAACGTTTAGCTTTGGCATCAATGCTGCGTATTAGATCTGACTTACCTTGAACATAGCCATTGATGTCTTGTGAATATGCGACAGCCAGCTTTTGTTTTAGCGCCGCGTACTGATTTCTTTCTTCCGAATGTTCAGATAAATAATCGCGAAAACGTACATAACGTATGATCTGAGGATCGGCGCGTTCAAATATATGACAATTAAACCGAAACCCTTTGCTTAATTTACTCGTGATATAACTGCGATGCGGAATGATACTACGGCTCAACGGGCCATAACCCTGCTTCTGCAATAAAGAGGTAATCGAAGAGAGAACGTCTAGGTTATCAACTTCTATAACTAAATCAATCACTGGTTTAGAAAAAGGCATGCCGACAATAGCCGTGCTACCAATATGATAACTACGTAGAAGAAGATCGCCTAATTGAGCGCGTAATAATTCTGACTCTTGACGGTAATACAAAGGCCATTGGTCGTTATAGGGATCCACATTAATGCGTTGATACTCACGAACCGCAATACTACTTTTTTCGTTGGTGCATTCCATTCATTCGTCCCCTCATTTGCGTGCATTGATTAGTTGCATACGCTAAATACAGCGGGTATCCTAAGCATTGGAATTCGTTGCGTCAAGTAAGAAGCAACACAGCAAGGAATTGAAGGAACGCGTGTTATGTTATGTGTTAAAACGATCAAACAAGCACAACTAGAAACATCGCCCTTTCGTTATACGGTTATTCCTCAATGCTTCGATACCGTTACTTTAAATAAATTATGGGAACATTTACCTGGATGTAATTATTATCGATCGGTACGCACTACAGGCAGCGATAAATTTTATAATGTCGTTAATAACATTTTACTCAAATTAGGCTCTAATACAGCAAATGCTGAAAGCAAGCTCAACCTTCCATGGCTTCTGTTAGTCAATACATTAAAAAGTAAATCCTATCTAGAAGCTTTGTCACAGGTGTTACAAGAGAATTTATTGGATTGCCCTTTAGAGATCACGTTAAAGCGTTATGGGTACGGTGATTTTATTTCTTCGCATACGGATAAAGAAAACGTACGCGCTACTCATATGATTTTTTTAAATCAAGTTTGGGAAGAAAGCTGGGGCGGTCAACTCTGTTTTTTATATGACAAACATACCGTGTTCAAAAAATTTCTACCTATAGCACAGCATTCTATTGCCTTCGTACGGGCTAACAATTCCTGGCATACCGTAGAGCCTATAACGAAGCCTAATATCGAGCGTATTGCTATCCAAGTCGCTTTTTGGAATATTACAGAACGTATTGTGTTGGCGGGCAGAAAAGAAGAAAAAGTCGAGGTATAAAATCTTATAAAGGAATGCTAGAAACGTGAAGATTTTAATCATCGGTTCTCCAGGATCGGGTAAAACGACCCTTTCAAAACAATTATCACATAGGCTCAAACTGCCTGTTTTTCACTTGGACGATTATTACTGGTTACGCAATTGGCAACGTCCCAGCGAAGAAACCTGGTTAGCTATTTTAGATACCTTGTTGCTTCGTAAAAACTGGATCATCGATGGCAATTATTATGCATCATTCCAAAAACGTGCATTGCAAGCCGATCATATTATCTATCTCGATTATTCCATTTTTCTTTGCCTGTATCGAGCAAGCAAACGCGCGTTAACGCGTTGCTTTATCAGCACTCAGTCTCTACCGCCTGCCCTACGGGTCAATCATACACTACGATTACGAGGCTACTGGCCATTTATAAAATTAATTATTCGCTTTAAAAGCAACTATCGCTGTAATATCATCGCTTTTTTGAATCAAAAAAAAATACCGCATACGATTTTACAAACCCCTTACGAAACATCTATTTTTTTTGAAAATCTTGGCATAACTCCAAACACCTTAGGTTGTATTTTTAGGTTATGAGAACGGGTTTAATAAATTTTCGTTTAGCCTGTCGTTGCAGATTCAATTTCAAAGAGCCACTGTATAAAATACCTTGTTTGTATCGCAGTGGAAACTTGAGTCATGTACCGACAGAAATAGCAAAAATTCTCTACGAAGAATTAGGTATTCAATATCAGATTGATTTACGCAGTGAAGAAGAAATAAAAAAACGTGGCCTTGCGCATAACACGCTCACGGAACAAGGCATAGCGCATAAATCCTATCCAATATCTGATCAAACAAATGTATTTCGATCGCTTAAATACCCAAATAGTACTGATTATTATCGACACTACTGGCAAATGATTCAGGATCATAAAACAATGTTGGCAGATATTTTTCAAGATGTCTTAGCGTCGCCTTATGAACGTATCGTCTTTAATTGTCACGCAGGTAAAGATAGAACCGGCATCATCATCCTGTTATTCATGGAATTATTAAACATTGACAGGCACTCCATCATCGAGGATTACGTCTTATCAGCTAACTATTTATTACCGCATATCGATGATTTTAAAAAACATTGGGAAAAACGCGGTTTAGAAAAAAAAGATTATCTAGTACGCATTCAACCTAAAGCCCATACGTTGCTACTGCTATTTAAACGGTTCGATCAAGAATTTGGTACTGTCATTGGATTAGGACGTGCATTAGGACTCAACCCCGATTTGATCAAAAAATTACGTGCAAAATTTTTTACTTACGAAGTTCGTTCTGTATGAAAATATTGTGTCTCATCCCTCCTTATATACCGAGTTATTTTAACGCCGGCCATCACCTACCTATTTTTCAAGTTGCCTCCTATCTGAGACATTACCGTCCTGAGCATGAAATAGTCTGTGTTGATGCAGCAGCACTCAATCAAACTTGGAAAGAATTATGTGGATTGCTTATTAAAGATTTTGACTTAATCGCTGTCTTAAATGATTTTGACAGTGTGGATACCTTCGAACGGTTTCATTATTATCGCACCTGTTTATCTGCACGAACTAAAACAATTACATTTGGTAGACTCAGCAAACAAATTCCAAGGTTTTTCTTTCAATTTTGTTTCGATGCTATCGTCGCTAGCGGTGATTACGAAGCCGGTGTATTAGCCTACGTCGATTATCTACAAGGAATAACAGCAGGTGAGCAACTGTTCGGTGTACTGCTACGCAGCAATGTAGAACCATGCGCTGCAGGTATTTATTTGAATCCTGACACATGGATATTACCTCAGATCCAAGAAATACCTTATACCGCTTATAATTTTATGTATAAAAATGATTTGAATAAATTTTGCGGCATACCACAGCGCACTGAACTCGTCGTTCCGGTTGCGCGAGGTTGTTCTGTTAATTGTCAATATTGTGATGTTCCGAGCATGCAAGGAAAAATTGAGCGTAGATTATCCGTGGAAAAAACATTACTTTATATTCAAGCAAGTTTTGACTGTCTGCCTTTCGACTACATTTCTTTTTACGCGCCTACGTTTACACTGAATCAAAAGTGGGTGCGCGCTTTATGCCACGGGTTACTGCAATTACCAAGACGCTATCCTTGGAAATGTGTCACAGTATTAAAAACACTGAATGAAGAATTAATTCGATTAATGGGCGCCAGTGGCTGTGTTCGCATCAGTCTTGGCATTGAATCATTCACACATACAGCCGCGTTAGGTTTGCCAAAAATTAAACAAGATACGTTAAAAGCCTTTACTAGAATTGTGAACTTCTGTCGAGACGCCGACATAGAATTAAATTGCTTTATTATGCTCGGCTTACCTGGCGACACACCCCATGATGTAAAACAAACTATGGATATCTGTTTTGAACAAGGAGCGCGCGTTCGTCCAACTATTTACACACCCTATCATTGGTTAACCAATGAAATGACTGTCGCAGAGGTAAGTCACTATAATCGCCAATTATTTCCGCCAGGCTATTTATCCGCTGAGCAAACCGCTGAGTATTATAAAATTTTTTATGACAATCAAAATGATAGAGAGACACGCGTAATGGAAGCTATTACGCAGAGATGAATATTCAAAGTTCTTTTAAAATATCTAAAATTAATGTCATCACAGGCCAATGAGCAATACCAAAACGCACGCAGGCTTCAAGTCCAGGCAATTTAGAAATATCGCGAATTGCATAACCACGCTTGTATAAAAAATCTGTGACGTAAGTAGGATCATCAGAACTGTTTCCTAAATAAACAACCACATAATTGCCGCCTGAAGGTAAAACTTCCCAGTCAACGCGTATTTGCTTCAAGGCCTGTATAAATTTTTCACGTGATCGTATGATATCTTGTTGAATTTCTTGAATGGCTGTTTTTTGAGTAATCAACAGCTTTAATAAAAAATAAAGTGCAGGCCCAGACACGGATGCATCCGGACGCCAACGTGCTAAATACTGTGTTATTCGCTCTGAGGCTATGGTTATAGCAACACGCATACCTGCGAGCCCTAAACTTTTTGAGCATGACCGTACATAAATAATATGCGGCTGCGGACCAAGAATTTCATAGTGATCGAGGGCAGCGAACTGAGCAAAACACTCATCGATAACGAGTAAATGGCCTGCTTTCGCACATGCAAACGCGAGCGATCGAACTTCAGTAGGAGTAAAAACAAAGCCTGTTGGACTATTCGGATTAGAAATTACAACTAACGAAGCAGCGTGTGCTCGTACACACGTAAGTAATGTATTCATGTGAAACATACGCGCGTAAGGCTGACCCAATGATACTGTAGTAACACGGAGTCCTCGCAATTGCGCGTAATCGTGCCAACCAAAATAATTAGGTGTCTGTAAAATCAAACGTCCCGTTACTGTACCGAGTGCATCAAGAATCACAGAAATAATCGCATCAGATCCAGCTGATACGATCAGCTGAGTCACTGGTATTTTCCAATGCTGCGCGATACGCTCTAATGTTTCTTGTGGATAAGGATAGAATTGCAATTGCATCGCATCGTGTTTAAACGCAGTGAGTATTTCCGTGATGCGTGGATGTATCAATTCACAACTACGCAAATTTAAAATACTGGGATCAACACGTTGACGAACATAAGGCGTTATTGTGAAAACACTATCGTGCAAGGGATAAGAATTCATTTATAATTCCTTTACAGTGGATTTTACACGAATCGGACGCACAACATAGCCGTGAAAAATAATAAAGCTCACAGCAAGCAATACGAATAATCCACCTACATTAAAAACTTCTCGATAAGGTAAGAGCAAGAAGCTCATGCTAAGACTAAGAAAAACGGTACCCAAAGTACGTTGGCTAAGTAACCAACCCATAATGCTCCCTTGTTTAGACTCTGAATAATGAACAGAGATGAGTACAATCATATGCGTCATACTTAAAGCAATGAGCACACCGATCAAGGGCAAAATAGTAAATACCTGTCCCAGATAAGTGGAATGCGCAATTAAAAACAAACTAGCGCTTAAAAGCGCAGGAAAAAAAATAAGAGCATGTATGCTAGAAATTATTTTTTCTACCATCGGAGTAACAAATATATGCGTCAGAGTATTGGCTAATGCAACAATACTGACTGCCAAACCAAGTAGCAAAGGAGAGCATTTAAACACTACGCTAAGGTACACAGGAAAAAATTGATAAAATGTATCGACACCTAAAGTCAGAAGTAAACTACAAAAAAATAAAATTTTTCTACCAAACACTGCAGGTTCAGTAGAAACAAATTCAGGAGATATCAGAGTGACAGGCGTTTTAAAATACACACAAACTAATAAAAAGATGATTAAGGTTAAACCCGCACTCATATAAAATAACGCGCTGTAATTGCCAAAATAACTGAATGCATAACCAGAAAGTAATGCGCCTAATAAAGGACCAATCGTCCAACCTAATGTGATCGCTGCATTCGTTCTAGCAAATTGTATACGTTTTGAGGTTTCAGTTTTGCAAACAATGGCCAAGGCTGCTTGTGCAATTGTCACATTCCCTTCAGCTAATCCTAAGAAGAAACGACTGATCAATAATCCCAAATAATATTTTTCTGCAACACAATAGCCGCTAAATAGTTGGATGCCGATGGATAAAAATAAAGTGAAAAGTAAACAGGATTTTTTATCATAACGATCCGCTAATTTTCCTAATAAAAAAGCGCCAATAAACAAACCTAATGGATAAGCTGAGAGTACTAAACCGATTTGTGTTTGTGCAAAATAGGGGTGTAAAAATCCAAATTGAGCTTCTGGCGACAAAAAGAGCGGTATAATCACCGGATAAGGCAGAGTCATCGCAATAAATGCAATAAAAATAATCAACTGTAATAAAAAGATGAAATATTTATCGCGATTCAATCTTAGCCCCTAATTGCACTAAGGTTCCAAGAAAATCATCATAACCACGTACTAAATGCTGCACACCATGAACGAAAGTATAACCCGGTGCTTTTAAAGCGGCGATCAGCAATACAGCAGCAGCTCGCAAGTCCTCAGCGTATAATTCTTGATGAGCATGACAAGGCACACTAGGAATTAATATCAGCGAATCATTGTGAATGTGCAATTGTAACCCAAGCTTTTTTAATTCCTGAGCGTAACTAAAACGTGTTTTCCAAACATACTCCTTAATACAACTGCGTCCTTGCGCGTTCAACAATATTAATGCAAAAAAAGGTTGATGATCGCTATAAATACCGATACTCGTGACTTCTATGTCTAAAGGAAACAGTATTTTAGGCGGAATAATACTCAGTGTTTGATCAGTAAACTGTACTCTGACACCTATTTTTTTTAAATAATCTAACTCGGTTTTCAAACCAGCGCGTACTTGCATAGGCGTTATATGCGTCAACGTTAAAGGAATCGCATGATAAATCGATAAACTAATATACGTGACAATTTGACTGATATCAGACATCAAATAATAGTTGACACGTCTTGGCATCGTCGCAGGGGCTTCAATCGTGATGCATTGATCGTTATAAATGATAAGATAACCAACTTTCTGCATGAGTTGAAGTAATTCGGTGACATCAGGCTTTGGATAGGGATGAAAAATCCTTGTCTTTCCTTGCGACACACCCATAGCTGCCAGGATAGCAGTCTTGGTAGCACCTGAAACTAAGGGGCCTGTTAGCACAGTAGTACTATCTGAGTAATCCATAATATCAATTGTGCAGGCTTTAAATTGCAGGGAAGTACCCAGTATTTTTTCTTTGGATCGATAAAGGCGCCCAGTAAATTTTTCTAAAACTGAAATCATATGTTGTATTGGACGTTGACCTAAAACAGTCGCATCCCCAATAGCACAACCACCGCATGGACCAAGTTCCACACGTTTATTTCTTGCAAGCAATACTGGCAAGAAATAAATAGCACCATGAATCGGCTTACTATACACTTCAGGAACTTTATAATTATTACTATTTTTTGAGCAGATTGTTAAGGTATCTTTTTCTCTGATAACTGTTCCACCCAAATGCTCAATGATCTTTATCATGTAAAAAACATCCGCAATATTGGGTACGTTATGCAAGACTAACTGAGTGTCTGGCCACATCAATGAAGCGGCTAAAAAAATGCTTGCGCAATGTTTATAGCCTGAGATTTTTATGGAAGAAGTATGTAATTGTGATTGATAAATCTTGTAACAATGTGATGACATTAATTGAAGTTTTCAGATGTTAAAAACTATTCATTTTAAAATCCTCGATCCACGTTTAGGATCCGAGTTTCCTTTACCACGCTATGCGACTGTAGGTTCAGCCGGTTTGGATCTGCGTGCTTGTTTACATGAACCCTTAAATTTATCGTCTGAGCAAACTAAATTGCTCCCAACTGGGTTAGCGATACATATTGTTGATCCTACGGTCGCAGCTGTTATTTTACCACGCTCTGGATTAGGACATAAACATGGAATCGTATTAGGCAATTTAATCGGACTCATTGATTCAGACTATCAGGGTGAGTTGCTTATTTCGTGTTGGAATCGTAGTAAAAACAATTTTACGATCAATCCCGGTGATCGTATCGCACAACTTGTTTTCGTACCGATCGTTCAAGTGCAATTTAATTTGGTATCTGAATTTACAGAAACTGAACGCGGTAGTGGTGGATTTGGGCAATCAGGATTGAGCTAGGTTATATCAACAGCTGAGTCCACGTCATTGTTGATATCATCCTTAAGTAGCTTTATCAATCTCTTAATTTCTTTCGGATCTGTCCCTGCAGCACGAAGATTGCGTGCGAGAATTTGCGCCGCTCTACGTTGCCCTGCAGCGCGACCGCGCTTCAATCCTTCTTCGCGACCGCGCTTCAATCCTTCTTCACGCCCTTGCTGTAATCCTTGTTGGAGGCCTTGTTGGAGGCCTTGTTGTAAACCTTCTTCACGCCCAAAGCGTTCAATACTCGTAATATAACCCACACTCCTCTCCTCTTCTAATGCTTGAACTTTAACTTTATAAGTTAATTCTAATTCTTTCGGTAACGTCAATACCCAGTCTATCATTTTATATAGATTGGTTATGTAATCTCTACTGTAGCCTCGCTCAAATAATCGCTTCGTTAGTCTAAATTTGCTCTCCATACGCGCTTGCAAATCTCTCCGTGTCTCTAGCGCCGCTAAATGCGCTAACACGACTAAGCCAAATGGATTCTCTGTCTCCTCTAAAAATTCTTTCTTATCTTGATACTTTAATAGTTTACACGTCTGAAAATTAAATCTGAGCACCGGTATCCCTAATACCTCCTCTTCATAACTCTCTGGTTGCCAGGTCTTATCATCATCCGTTAAAATTACTAGCGTTAATATCGGTTCATCATAGCGATCAGCGTCTCATAGCCTGCTTCCCAGTCGATCTGCTTCGCTATCTCCGGATAGAAAAATTCTAAGCATTCTTTTAAATACATATCTAAGAGATCTTTCCACGCACTGTCTTGATTCGATTTTGTAGTTTTACTTATCATTGATTGTTTGCCAATGCTATAAACCTTGTTAGCATAACCCATTTAAAATCTCATTTGTTCATTAAACTACAGAATTTCTCATAAACATCCTCAAAATTTTTAGATGCTTCATTCTCTTTGCAATAATCAGTGTAAAAATTACTCCAGCCATGTCGGGTCAATTCAGGTTCATTTATTTCAATATTTTCAGCAGTAGCACCTACATCATATGCTGCTAAATATTCTTCTTTAAATGATTTAAACTGATCGATTGCATCTTCAATAGAGGGCCTGTTTCTAAATGCAGGATTACACATACGACTTATAATATAGTTTTTGATTCTTCTACAATGATTCTTAATGATAGGAGCTTCACATGTGTTCGTTTCGAATAATTTGAGTAGCGTGACTCCAGTAGCATAGACGTCACTATATTCTGTATAAGCACAAAAAAAATTGGAACGATTGGAACGAGGAGCTTGTCTAAAAAAATCTACGTGTATTATAATTTCAGGTGCCGTATAATCTATGGTTCCTATGAAAATAGGCGCTTTTTTCTTTAACGTCTCTCTGCCTTCTTCATCCAATGAAAACTCATAGTCTACCATTGCGACTCTTATTTTAAGGGTGAATTCTTCTTTGATCACTCGAATCATAATATTCGCTGGCTTGATATCACGATGTATTATGTTTTTTTTATGTAGTTTTTGAACAGCGTTTAAAATATGAATAGAAATTTCTGAACACTGCGCTAAATTGCATCCCTTACTATGATCGCGAATAAAATGATCCAAGGAAATTCCATGTTCCAATTCCATGCCAATAATATATTGGTTTTTTTTAAGCTTTTTATTTTCAAAGCTACCAATATATTTTCCTACACGGCTTAATATTCTTGCCTCGCTTTTAGCACGGCGCAAACAGTCTACGTATACTGGACTTTTTTGGGATGGAAGTGTTATTTTTTTAACAAACATCCATTCCCCAGTCCCTAAATTTTGCATGTATTGTGTTTTTTTGTCTATGCTCCACAAATTGCTTGATGTACTGCTTTTTTCTGAATGAGACGTTTCAGGGTAAAGAGCATACACTGTATCTTCTAAAAATAAAGTCGTAAATGGCAACCTTGATTTTTTTTTAGAGAAGTAATGAGCGTTGGAATTCTCCGCGAAATAATCGCCTGCTTTTTTAATTTCTTGATCCGTTAAAAGTTTACCGTTTTCTGGGTGAATGTCTTTTTTATCTACTTGTTTCGGACAGGCTAGAGAGAGCGAATCACACCATCGATTATAAAGTTTTTTAGCGTCTCTCAGTTCTTCAAGAACTGTATCAAGATCTTTTCCTGTTAGATTATCAATACGTCTACGATGCGTAGCCATAAATCTTAACAAAATCGGCTGAATATCTATCCAAGACATCAGTTTAGGTTCATTCGCAACAGCTGTGTTTTCATGGGGCGTATTTAATTTAATTGATTCAATATGTTTGAAAACTTCTAAATGCGTTTGTTTGAACGATTTAAAATAATCGATTATCTCCTCAATACTGGGCCTGCTCTCAAACGAAAAATTACAGATATGCTCTATAATATATTTTTTAATATTTACACTGAAGTTTTTCTCGATAAGATTATCCGTCGTATTCAGAGTGAATAACTGAAATAGCGTGACTCCAACTGCATAGATATCGCTCTGTTTCGTGTAAATTTCAAATAGAGAAGGAAGCAAAATCGCAGGGGAAGGCATGGTGCAAAAACATTGTGCAAATGCAAATATTTCAGGCGCTATATAATTAAAAGAGCCTATTGGTTCTATCGGTTCTTCTCTTTTTTCTTCTTTTATCTCCGGTGTAATAAGCCATGATATTCCGTAATCTATCACGGTAGCGGCAAATTCCCCGATTGTTTGTAACACAATGTTAGACGGCTTGATATCGCGGTGTATGATATTCATATCATGTACGTCTTTGATGGCTTTTAAGACACCGATTGAAATGTCTAAACGCTGAACTAAATTGAATTGCGCAAGCTGATCGCCAATAAAATGATCGAGGGAAACGCCAGGGATTGCTTTCATCCCAATGATATAGTGTTTTATTTCTTTTTTTCTCTTATCACTTTCTCTATAGCGCTCAAAACTACCAATGCCTTGTTTCAATAACATTAATAGCTTTTGTTCATTTTTAGCTAAATTTAGAACGAATTCACTTATTTGATCGAGCGTTATTATTTTAATGACTTCCCATTGGGCCGTGTCTAAATTTTGCATCCATTTAACTTTTCTTACACCTGGATTATCAGCAAATATTCCATTGATGTCTTTTAATGCTTTACCCTCTTTTCCAGAATAAATTGCATAAAGTACATCATTGAACCGCACAACAGTGAATTTAAACTCTGATTGTTTTTTAGAAAAACGAACTGAATCTGGATTCTTATTAAAATAATCCTTTGCTTCTACAATTTCTTCATCTGTTAAGAGTTTGCTATTTTCTTGAATATCCCTTTCAGATACTTGTTTGGGATACGATTGAATCATTTGTTCTAACATAAAGTGTTCATTGATTCATCACATGACATTGCAACAATTAAAACATACCGGTTTATTGTCATTATGAAGAGAATAAAAAAAGTTGCTCGAGTTATCTCCAATCAACGGGGTCAATTCAGATTCATTCATCGCTTCTTTTTCAGCGTACTGATTTTTTAATAATTCGAAATTTTTAATCACTGCTTCAAGACTTAACCTTCTACTCACTACCCCATCACACATAGGCACTAAAATATGCTCTTCTACGATAGATGTTTCGTCCGGCGTCACGTAAAATAAATGAGATAAGGTTATTCCAGTAGCATAGATATCACTCTTTTTTGTATAAAAATAATACTCAAGCTTGTCTTTCTTCACGGCAATCAGTATTTCAGGTGCCATGTAACCGAAAGCACCTACGCGGCTGCACGTTTCTGTTTTTAACTGGGCTATTTCATCTTCCTTCAGTGCTACTTCGTAGTCTATTATTTTAATACTGATCCTTCCTTCGATTACTTTAATCATGATATTACCTGGCTTGATATCACGATGTATTATGTTTTCCTGATGCATCTGCTGGACAGCTTTTAAAATATGAATAGAAATTTCAAAACGCTGAGCCAAACTAAATTTTTTAAGATGATCTTTGATAAAATGATCGAGAGAAATACCCGGCTCTAATTTTATGCCAATACCATGTTTTTCTTGTCCAGGCTGATTATCAATCGCTTCTTTTTGCCATTTTATATAGCCAAGACCTTTTTCTAATAACGCCGACATTCTTACTTCATTCTCCACGTGTCCTAAATATTCCGTATAATCCGGATCTGATTCAGAGGGAAGCATAATTATTTTAATGATCGCCCGTTCACCTGTATGCAGATTTTGCATCAATTTGACTTTTTTTCTACCTACGGCTTTTAATGCTTTGCCCTCTTTCCCAGAATAAATCGCGTATAGGGTATCTTCCAATTTAATGACAGTGAATTTAAATCTAGAAACCTTTTTAGGTAACCGATTTGCATTTGGGTTACCTAAAAAATAATTCTTCGCCGTTAAGATTTCTTGATTCGTTAAAAGTTTTTCATTTAAAAAAGGTTTTTTAGAATCTAAAAAGAATTTGTTCGATTCTTGCATATAGTGTCGCCAGAATATTTTGATAAGTCAGGTAAAGAACAAAAGAAGATCAGGCTACTTTGAGTCAACGGAGGAAAGACAGCAGGTCCATTCATCACGGCTTTTTCATGCATTACTGCTTTTTTCATTGCAGTAGGTTCCGCATACTGATTTTTTAATAATTCAAAATACTTGATCAAGTCTTGAAGACTTGATCTCTTACCAACCATTCGATGACACATACGCTCTGAAATATATTTTTCAATTTCTTCATAGTCCCGCATCATGGTAGGGTTATTGAACATCTTCTCGCGAAATAATTGATCGAGCGTCACTCCAGTGGCGTAGATATCGCTGCGTTCTGTATAAACATAAGCATGACAATGGAAATCGTATATTTCAGGCGCTATATAATGTGGAGTTCCTACGAGATTAGCGGAACAGATTTTCAACTCGGCTCTTTCCTTGCTATCCAATGCTACCTCGTAGTCTATTATTTCAACACTGATCCTTCCTTCGATTACTGCAATCATAATATTATTGGGCTTGATATCACGATGTATTATGCCTTTTTCATGTAGCTTTTGAATGGCTTTTAGAATGTCTATGGAAATTTCAAAACACTGGACTAAATTAAATTCTTCAAGATGATATTTGATAAAATGATCGAGAGAAACACCCGGTTCCAATTCCATGCCAATCATATATTGTTCTTGTTCAGTCTTTTTACCCATCGCCTCTCTGAAACGTTCCACATAGCCCAAACATTTTCTTAGTAGCATCAATATTTTTATTTCATTCTTTGCGCGCTCTAAACATTCCGTATATTTTGGATTTTCTTTAGAGGGAAGTATGATTGTTTTAATAACCACCCATTGTTCCGTGTCTAAATCTTGCATCAATTTAACTTTCTTTTTATTTCCTTCATTGGGATCTCGTGATGGTTTGACGCCTTGTAACGCTTTCCCATTTTTTCCAGAATAAATCGCATAAAGTACAGCATTGAACCGCACAACAGTGAATTTAAAACCTGATTGTCTTTTAGAAAAACGACCTGAACTTGGATTCTTATTAAAATGATCCTTTGCTTTTGCAATTTCTTCATCTGTTAAGAGTTTGCCATTTTTTTGAATATCCTCTTTAGATACTTGTTTTGGACGCATTATTGAATTACACCATCGAATATAAAGATTTTTAATATCTATCGTATTGATAAGATTACCCATACGGCCACAATATGCATTATGAAATCGGGTTATAAGCACAGCCGCATGCTGCTGCGGAATTAGTTTAAGTTCATTTTCGCTCACAGTCACAGTATTTTTTTCTATCGGATTTAATTCAGAAATTTCTAAAGACTTTCTTTTGAAGAATTCAAAATCGTTAATCGCCATTTCTAGACTGGGTCTTCTATCAAAATCAAAATTACAGAGACACTTTTTGATATATTTCTTAATTTTTATACAAAGCTGTTTTATGAGAAGATTATCGATCCCATTCATATTGAATAACTGAAATAGTGTTACTCCGGTAGAATAAATATCCCCACGTTTTGTATAAGCATCAAAAGGATCAATATACACAGCAGATCCGAAACATAGAAATGCAAATAGTTCAGGTGCTTTATACCCATCAGTACCTACGTATGCTAAGCTTTCTTTTTTTGCATCCAACGCTAACAATGCGCAGCCATAATCTATTAGCGTGGCAATAAAATGAGTCTTGTCTGCACTTAACATGATATTAGACGGCTTAATATCACGATGAATTATATCTTTTTCATGTACGTATAGAATGGCTTTTAAGATACTGATTGCAATGTCTAAGCGCTGAACTAAATTGAATTCTTTAAGATAATTATCAATGAAATAATTAAGAGGAACTCCGGGTTCTAATTTAATACCGATAATATATTGTTTCTTTTCACGCTTTCCCTCGTTAGCCTCTCGATATCGTTCAAAACTACCCAAGCTTTTTTTCAGAAACGCCAATATTTCTTGTTCACGCTTAGCATATTCTAAGTCTAATTGTGTGTTATCTCGATCAAAATAGTCTGCTTTTTGTTTGCATAACTTGAGCGTTATTATTTTAATAATCGCCAATTCTGCTGTGTTTAAATTTTGCATCCATTTGACCTTCCTTCTGCCCGGTGAATCAGCAAATGATGTAGAGATGTCTTTTAATGCTTTGCCTTTTTTACCAGAATAAATCGCGTATAGGGTATCTTCCAGTTTAATGACAGTGAATTTAAATCTAGAAACCTTTTTAGGTAATCGATTTGCATCTGGATAACATGCAAAATAATATTTTGCTACCCAAATTTGTCCTTCTGTTAAAAGTTTTGCATTTTCTGCTTGCAGGTCCATTAAAAAATTGTTTTCTAAAATCTAAAAAGAAGTCGACCAATTGCATAAGGCAAGAATTTTTCAATTCTAATTAAACGAATTGAATGATAAGCGCA